>Ga0228703_1000023_pt1 | contig 204893 bp, 189 predicted proteins | sample McNCre217_Aug_MG_3_FD_178020 | JGI IMG/M metagenome (GOLD analysis project Ga0228703, IMG submission 178020) | Freshwater microbial communities from McNutts Creek, Athens, Georgia, United States - 29-17_Aug_MG | ecosystem: Environmental > Aquatic > Freshwater > Creek | place: USA: Georgia... | reverse complement strand
TTAATCAAATGCGAGCCAATTCACGAGCCATTCAAAGTTACGGCGATGTCAAAGTCAGCAGCGGCGTTGCCACGGCCAACAATGTGCAATTGATTCAAATGTTGTTTGATGGTTTGTTGGAAAGTTTGTCCACTGCGCGTGGCCACATTCAACACAAAAATATCAATGAAAAATCCAAAGCAATTGCACGTGCCAGCCGCATCGTGATTGGCCTGCAAGGTGCCTTGGATTTTGAAAAAGGCGGTGATCTGGCCAACAACCTCAATGAGTTGTACAGCTATGTGACCCGTCGTTTGTTCCATGCCAATGCTCACAACGATGTGGCTGTGTTGGATGAGATTCACGGTTTGATGCGCGAAATTCGCGATGCCTGGGAAGGCGTGCCTTCCTTGGTGCCAGCGACAACCCGACCTGCTGGCATGATGAACTGATTGCGGTTTTCTTCTTTTTAGAAGAATCTCGTTATTTATCAGTTAATCTTGCAGGCTGTTCGGGACAATTTTTAGGCGCATCCAAGTTTTTGACTTGGGTGCGCCAACCTGCTTGGGGAGAGTGTTAGATGTCAGCAATTATTGGTTTGGTCGTTTTGTTCATTTGCGTGTTCGGCGGTTTCGTGATCGCCGGCGGTAGCTTGGCGCCCATTATCAAAGCCACCCCATTCGAGATGTTCATTATTGGTGGTGCTGGCGTTGGCGGCATGATCACCGGTAACTCTGGTGCTATTTTTAAAGGTGCTTGGGGTGGTATGGGTCGCGTGATCAAAGGCCCCAAGTACCACAAGGAAGATTACATCGGCATCATCGCTGTGATCTCCAAGCTGATGAAAACACTCAAGGCCGAGGGTGCCGTGGCGATGGAATCGCACGTGGAGAACCCCGAAGCCAGTGCCATTTTTGGCGAATGTCCCAAGATGTTGCACGACCACGGTTTGGTCGGTTTGATTTGCGACACCATCCGTTTGATGGTGGTGTCCTCAGGCACCCTAAGCCCTTATGCGGTGGAAGACGTGATGACCACGTCGATCAAGCACCACCACCACAGCGAAATGCAAAACGCCGATGCCATTGCCACCCTTGCTGGTGCCCTGCCTGCGCTGGGTATTGTGGCTTGCGTGTTGGGTGTGGTGAAGACCATGGGTGCGATTGACCAACCCCCCCCTGTATTGGGTGCCCTGATTGGTGGCGCGTTGGTGGGTACGTTCTTGGGCGTGTTCTTGGCTTACGGTATTTTTGAACCCTTTGGCAGCCGCTTGAAGCAGATCATTGACGAAGACGGCGAAGCCCTCAAAGTGGCGCAGCAAGTCATCATTGGCAATATGCATGGTTACCCCGTTCCTTTGATCATTGAAGCCGCCCGCGTGTGTATCAACCACCACGCACAGCCAACCTTCGGTGAACTCTTTGATGCGTTGAGGAAATAATGGCTGACGAAAAAGACGCGGCCGCCGCACCCGAAGACGCCGAAAAGGCAGCAGCAGAAGCCGCAGCAGCGGCTGCTGCCGCTGCTGAAGCTGCGAAAGCGGAAGAAGAAAAAGAGGAAGCCCCTGCACCTGTCATCATCATCAAGAAAATCATTGATGAGGGTCACGGCGGTGCTCACGGTGGTGCTTGGAAGATTGCGTTGGCCGACATGATGACGGCGATGATGGCGTTCTTCTTGTTGATGTGGCTTTTGGGTGCGTCTAACGAAGACCAGCGCAAAAGCATTGCCGATTACTTCAAACCCACCTCACAAAGCTTGGTGGCCATTGGCCAGTTGGCTGGCTCCAACGGTGTGTTGGGTGGTCGCTCCATCATTGACCCCGATGGTTTTCCGTTTGCGGCTAAGCAAACAGCATTGCTGGAACGTTTGACCCCCCGCTCAGAGGGTGGCCCCAACCCCAGCACCGACCCTGGTCAAGAAAACAACAACCCCTACTCAGACCCAGACAAGCTGACACCTGAGCAGAAGAAAGAAATTGCCGCTGCGCAAGAAAAAGCCGACTTTGACAAGCTCGAAAAAGAGATCGAGCAAAAGCTGTCGGAAAACAAAAAACTCGGCGGCCTGAAAGACCAAGTGTCAGTCACGCGTGACAAGCAAGGCCTGCGCATTGAGATCATCGACAAAGCCGACTTTGCCATGTTCCCCAGTGGTGGCATGGGCATGCAAGGCAAAGCTGCGAGCTTGATCAGCGAAATTGCTGCCTCATTGGCGGACATGCCCAACAAGATTGCCATTCGCGGCCACACCGACAGCGTGCCCTTCAACAACAAAGAAGGCCGCAACAACTGGTCGCTCTCGGCTGAGCGTGCAGAAGTGACCCGTGCCTTGTTGGAAAAGAGTGGCATCAAAGAAAGCCGATTCGCCCGCATTGAGGGTGTGGCAGACACCGATCCGTTCAACCCCAAAGACCCACGTGATCCGCGTAACCGTCGCATGAGTATCACGGTGCTCTACAACGACCAAGACTAAATCAATCTAACTACAAAAAAGGCAGCTCATTGAGCTGCCTTTTTTCTTGGGTGCTGTCGCAGGCTTTAGGCCGCTGAGCGCAGGTCGTACTTGTTGATCTTTTCAATCAAGGTGGTGCGCTGCAAATTGAGCAGTTTGGCCGTGCGTGACACATTGCCAGAGTTACGGGTGAGGGCCTGCTCGATGATGCTGCGCTCAATCTGCGCCATGCGCTCTTTGAGCGACAAGCCTTCGGGTGGCAACTGAGGCATGCCTTGGGCCAACATGATGATGCCCTCGATCTCGTTTTCCTCTTCCTCAGGCTGCTCATTCATTTCAGCCAGCACCTCGGGGGGCGGTGTCATTTCCAGCTTGGCGAGCAGCGGCTCTTGGGCTTGAAGTTCGGCTTGTGCCGACACCAAGCCCTTGGGCAGCAGGGTAGGGGGGATGGCGCGTAAATCCAGCTCTTGGCCCGCGTACAGCGTGCTGAAACGGTCAACAAGGTTAGACAACTCGCGCACGTTGCCAGGCCAAGGGTACTTTTGCAGGGCCGTCATGAAGTCGGCCTTGAAACGGATGGGTTGTTTGCCAAAGTTGACGCATTTTTTTGCAAAAAATGCCAACAATTCAGCCACATCATCGTTGCGTTCACGCAAGGGTGGAGTCACCATGGGCAACACATTGAGGCGGTAATACAAGTCTTCGCGGAAGCGTCCCGCTGCAATTTCGTTCTCTAAGTCGCGGTGAGTCGCTGCCACCACGCGCACATCGACTTGTACTTGTCGGGTGCCACCAATCGGGTCCACCGTGCGCTCTTGCAAAACGCGTAGCAATTTGACTTGCATGTCCAGCGACATGTCGCCAATTTCATCCAAGAAGATGGTGCCGCCATGGGCCAATTCAAAGCGACCAATGCGATCGGCCACAGCGCCCGTGAAGGCGCCCTTGCGGTGGCCGAACAGTTCGCTTTCCAATAAGTCTTTGGGGATCGCCGCGCAGTTGATCGGCACAAAGTTGGCGCCACAGCGGTCCGATTGCTCATGCAGCAGCCGAGCCAATAGCTCTTTGCCGGTACCGCTCTCACCCGTGATCATCACTGTGGCGTTGGAGTTGGCCATCGTGGCGACCAATTGGCGCAACGTGGCGGCTGACTCGCTGGAGCCAATAAAGTTTGTCGTGGGTTTCATGTCAAAAATTCCTACACATGATTGTCGGTATCCGCGAATATTTCACAAGACAGAAAAAGTATTCGTCTTTGAAAAAGTTAAAGATGCTCGGCTCGGTGCCGAATCAAGGGAGAGACCTCTCAAGGACATAGACATGAACCGCACCACCATTTGGGCTGTGACAGCCTCCGCCATCTTGTTGACCGCTTGTGCCAACACGCCGCCACCTAACCTAGCGCAAGCGCGCGTGGACGAAGGCGCCAACATGATCACTCCCATGACTCAAAAGCGCGAGACCTTGGTGGCGACGGGGTATGCGGTCATTAGTATTCAAAATCACCGTAACCCTGCGCAGCAGCGTTTGTTGGCCATTCGTGCGTCCAAGCTGGATGCCTACCGCGCCTTGACCGAACAGGTCTATGGCCAGCAGCTCGATGCCAGCACCACCGTGGCTGACATGACCGTGATGAGTGATACCTTCCGCGCCCGTGTGGAAGGCGTCATTTACGGTGCGGTGTTGGTCAGCATCACCCCTGTGGGTGACGACACTTATGAAACCACCATGTCGCTGGACCGCAACGTGGTGAGTGACTTGCGTGCGCTGTACATCGCCAGCTTGAGCAACAAGCGCTAAGCGCAGACCTTCAAAAGATCGCTATGTGGACTTCGTCGTGTCGACACCTGTGCATCGCCACTTTGTTGGGGATGGTGGGTGTCAACTTTGCAGTGGCTGCGGCAGACCTGAGTGCGCAAGAGCGCCTCAACGCCATTCGCAGCGCGATAGTGGAAGCCGCCATGAAGTCCAACACCCGTGTGAGCGCCACCAGTTGGATGGAGAGCGACGGCAAGCTGCGCGAGCTCAACCGCTTTTCGTCTGAAATCAAGCTGCGTGATTTGCAGGTGGCTCAGTACTCGCGTGATGCTGGGCAACAACCCCAAGCTGAGTTGGCCGTTACTAACGTTGAGATTGCAAAACCTAGCCGCTGTGAAGCGCCCCAAGCCAAAGCACCTTTGCGTCAAGTGATGACGGTGGGTTTGGATTTGTCCCCAGGCTTGGCCCCCGCTCAACGCTACCCTGCGCAGCAGCTTGGATTTGCTGCGCGCACACGTTTGATGCAGGCCGCTGCACGTTCAGAGCGCTGGCGCCTCATCAGCACGCAAGCGCAGCCCCGCACTTATGACCGATTGATTCACGGTCATGGTGAAGAGCATGTGAAGTGGCATGCCCAATTGACCGTGACCCCTGTGCCCTTGGGTGGTGTGTCTGACGACTATGCAGCTTTTGGTTTGAGCTTGCAAGTCAGCGGCCCCAGCCAGCGCCAAGGTTGGTTCACGGCAGAAGAGGTGGTGGTGCCAACTTTGCCCACACAGGCCTACGGCACGCCCAAGATGGATACCGACACGAATGCCGCCATTGCGCGTGCGGTGACCGCCATGGTGCAGCAGCTTGAAAAACAATTGGCGTGTGAACCACAAACCTTCGCGGTTGAACAGTCCAATGGACGTTTGTCACTCAACGCGGGCAGCAACGCTGGCTTGCGTGTGGGCGACAAACTCATGATTGCAGACCCCTCTGTCCTGCCTCGCCATACCCTGGAGCCCGGTGCGCTTGACGCGGCGGTGTTGGCCGAAGTCAAATCGGTCACGCCTTATCAAGCTGAAATCAAGCAAGTGGCGGGACGCAAACAAAAATTCAACGGGGCCTGGGTTGCTTGGCCTTACACGTATTAAAAGATTGACGGGAGAACCGAGACCATGAACACGCCTATCACTTCTCTTCGCGCCTGGCTGTGCTGCGTTGTTTTGGCCGTCCCTGCCATGGCACTGGCTGCCAGCCCTGCACCACGCGGCACCTACCAAGTGGTGTCAGGTGACACGCTGGACAAAGTCATTCGCAAAACCATGCCAGATAGCCCCTTGCGCGTTGAAATTTTGCGCAATGCATTTGTCCAGCAAAACCCGCAAGCCTTCACCAAATCGCCCCCTCGGTCCTTGATGGCTGGCGCGGTGTTGAATGTGCCTAATCACGACGATTTGCTGCGCAGCTATATGGTGCCCGGTCAGTCGGCAGGCAACAGCGGCATGGGCCGTGGTGCGGGTTACTCGACCGCCGACATGAACATGAGTGAGCGCAAAAACTGGGTGCGCTTCCCCTAAAGGGCCACCATGGCCATCTTGGGTCCTGAAGGCGTCCACGCGATTTCGCGTGTGGCGCCTGTTCATTTGGAAATGCACACTGCGTATGTGGAAGCCCCTGTCGCACGACACCTAGGCTTGCACGATGGTCAGGTGGTGCAAGCCACTGCCTCCGTGGTGAACCAGCAGCTCAAGCTGGTGCTCAATGAACACAGCTTCAATGTGCCATTGTTCCCGTATATCAAAGAGGGCGATGTGGTGCAGTTGCGTGCCCAACTTCTGCCTGCGGGCAAATGGGCTTTGCAGTTGCTACACACAGGTAACTTTGCTGGGCCCGATGCGCCGCCAGCGGCCATTCCCACACGTTTGAATACCTTGCTGTTTCAGCCTGGTGGCTTTGCCAGTTTGCTCACCCTGTTGCGCCCGGGGGTGCTGGAGAGCTTGGTGCCACCCGTGCAGGATGCGGGCGATTTGAAAAAACGCATCAGCGCACAACGGCTCAGCATGGGCACCTTGCAGGCGCAAACCTTGAAGCGTTTTGTGCTGGGCCACAGCAGAGCTGCTGAAGCCAGTTTGGCCGAAGGTGAACCTGTGGCGGACAACACCAAAGTCTTGCTGCGCTTGCTCATGGCCGAGCGTGCGCGTGTAGACGAAGACAGTGCCGACACCCAAGAAAGCCTGCATCATGCCCTCGATGAAATCGAGGCAGCGCAAGTTCAGTCTGCCCAAAATTTGCACAAAGGCGAGCTGAACTTGGCTTTTGTGATTCCCTTTCGCGATGCTGATCCTGTCGAGCTTCACTTCGAGCAAAAAGGCAACAAACCCGGTCAGCCCAAGAATCCGCTGGTGGTCAACATGCACACCCAAAGCCGCGTGTTGGGTGAGGTGTGGCTCAAAACCACCATCAGCAACAACGCCCAAGTGGATCTGGTCATGTGGGCCTTGAGCAAAGACGTGGCTGATTTGGCCAAGTTCAATGCCAGTGAGCTGACCGACGAACTCGAGAGTGCGGGCCTGCACATGGGCAGTTTTCAGGTTTACAACGCACCACGCCCTGACGCACTAGAGGATCACCCGCCGCCAGAACACGGCAGTTTGGTGGACACACAAGCATGACGGACAAGCGTTACACCCAAGCCGTGGCTTTAGAGTACGGCCGCAACAAAGCGCCCACAGTCACAGCCAAAGGGGATGACGAATTGGCGTGCCGCATCGTGGCTGAAGCCAAAAAGCAGGGCGTGTATGTGGCCGAAGACCCACGCTTGCTCGCCATGTTGAGCCGACTCGATGTAGGTCAAGAAATTCCGGAAGATATGTTCACCGCGGTCGCCGTGATTTTGGCGTGGGTGTATTGGCTCAAGGGCATGCAGCCCGGGGATGAGAAGCCTAAGCAGGCTTAAAGAGAACGTGTGAAAAGTTACGCTTCAGCGTAGCCGCGACCACCGCGTCGACCCACGCGTGACACCTTGCCCAAGCGGTCATAAATTTCGACAGAGCTGGTGGGATCTTGCACTTGCATGCTTTGTAGGGCGCCACGGATGGCGTCAATCTTTCGACCTATCAGCACCTCATTGCGACGATGCATGTCACGGCAGTGGGCCATGTGCTCTTTGAAGCCGTCCCATTCAGGGCCGAGCGCATCTGCGGAGTCTGGGCCTTGAATGCCAGCCAGCTGCGCGAGCTGTTGAAGCAGCTCGTTCTTTGTGTTTTGCGACGCTTCAAAGGCGTCTAAATCTTGCACCTTCAACTGCTCGAACTCGCGCTCAAGCATGTCATCCAGTGTTTGCGCCAATGCCAAAGCCTGCTCGAGCGAGGAGGCTTGGGTGTCAGTGGCGGGTGTTGTCATGTCGGACGATCAGTTGCCGATCATTTTTTCGAGGGCCACAAAGTTTTCAGCAATGCGGCGTGGGTTCACAGGATAGTTGCCTTCCTTGATCGCCTGCTTGATGGCCTCAACTTTGGAGCGGTCAAAGTCTGGTTGTGCCATGACTTTTTGGGCGACGTTGCTCAAGCTCACTTTATCTGCTCCTGCGGAAGATGCTTTCTCCATGGACGGAGCCAAGTCTTCCTTGGCTTGCGCGGCAGAAGGGCTTCGTTTTTCGACTTTGTCGATGGCGCTGCGAATTGCAGCGTTCGATTGCGTCATCCGACCGTAGTTTGAAATTGCGTCATTCATGATGGTTTCACTTTCTCTAACCTGTTATCAGGTCAAAACTTTTTCACAACACTTCAATCGACCCCAAATTCTAGAACTTGAGAGTTTTTTTGAAATATTTTTTCAATACCACTTTTCACCTCAGTTTCGCGGCATTCGGTCCGGTAATCACGCCTTGTAGTGATCGACCTGACTCGACATTTTTCAAGCGAATTTGTTCACCCAAACCACCATCTTGCAACGCTTCTGCGCGCATTGTGATGGAAAAGCCTTGCCCTTCGCCTGCTGTGACCTGTACCTCTTGTCCGCGCTTGATCAACACAGCGGTCTTCACGTCATACGAACGCAGAGGTGTGTTGGGCGTGAGGTCACGCACCAACTCCATATTTTTTAATAATTTCGTATCAGAAATGATTTGGTTTTCCATGCCCGCAACAGGCATTTCTGCATAACTGAACATGTCGGGCTTGATCACGGTGCCGCGCTTGAGTAACTCTTTAGACACCAATACTTTGTAGAGCGCAGGTGCCGATGGGCTGGCTCGGTTCACAGCTGCGTTGGGTTGGCCCGTGTTTATGTTGACGAAAAGTTGCCATGCGGGCTGTGCGCAGCGCACGCGAATGGCAGGTTGATTCGGAAACGGTTGCTCAAACTGCAGGTTTTGTTGACAGTTTTGCACGGTGATGCGTGGGTCTACAGGCACCACTTGCACCTGTTTACCTTGGAAAGAAGGGTGTGTGGCAGCCCATTGTTGTGCTTGCTTTTGCAAGGTCTCAAAGGCGCTGTCTGACAAAGTCGAATCCGCTGCAAACCCAAGCTGGGCTTGACTTAGCACGCATGCAGCCAGCCACAAGCCCCAGCGCTTGAAGCGTTGGGTGTCGGCATTTTTTAGGCACAGCATTTGCATAGTCATTCGGGTCGGTGTTGATGTTTTGACATGTGTTCAGACCCAACCCTTCATGCAAGAACGAAGCCAACTTTTACAACGGACCGACTAAACGGAGCCTTCCATGCGACTCGACCCGTCCTACAACCCTCAGGTGAACACCACCGACGCCTCTGGCAGCCTTAAGCTGCCACGGAGTCAGTTGGCGTACGCCCGCACCGCACCCGCTTTCACGCGCGCGATGGCCAATGCCAGCATGTCTGGCTCTTTGGCACCCGAGGGCAGCACGGCAGCGTGGGGCACTTCGGTTCGCTCAGGCCAAACTTTGACCGGCATCGTGCGCGAGCAAATGGCGCAACGCGGCGTGAACATTTCAAACAACGAAGCCATGCGCTTGGCGCAAACCGTGGCACGTTCGAACAACATTGCCAACCCCAACATGATTCATCCAGGTCAGCAGCTGAACCTGGATAGCTTGAATTTTTCTTTGCAACAAGCGCAGGCTGTGAACCAAGCCATCGCGGCCAACAAAGCCGCAGCAGCCTCGGCGGCGGCGCCTGCGGTCACACCGGCAGCGAACGTCAACACACTCAATACCAATACACAGATGGGCGCGACCGCCTTGGCGGGCACGGCCCAAGTGCAGTTGCTCACGCGCTCAGACCGCAGTGGCAATGTGGTGCTCGAAAAAACCATCGATCGCGCGATTGAAAAAGGTTTCATTCCCGCACAAGACAAACAAGCCGTGATGAACAAGATTGTTCAGCTCTCGCAAGAGCACCGCTTTGCCCCCGATGACTTTGCACGCCTCACCTTGATGGAGAGCGATGGCATGAACCCCAAAGCCACCAACAACCGCTGCCACGGCATCATCCAGTTTTGTGATGGACCTGACCGTGGTGCTGCCAGTGCGGGCTTTGGCGCGAATCCAAAAGCCATTTTGGGTCACAGCGTGCTGCAACAACTCGACATGGTGGGCAAGTATTTTGATGACACAGGCCTGAAGAACTTTGGCCCCGTGGGTTTGGATGATCTGTATTTAACAGTGCTCACCCCAGCGGCGCGCAATGAAACACGTCCGAATGCCGCATTGAACATTCCCGGTCAACAAGCGGCTTACTTGCATGTGAACCGCGACATGCGTGCACCCATCACGCGCAATTCCATCTTGGCGGGTTTGCATCAAAACGCCAACGAACGTTTGGGAACGGAAGTGGCGCAACGCCCCTCCATTCAGGCAGCTCGCTTGAGCGCCTATGCCGCACAGGCAGCAGTGACGGAATCGCGTTAATTTCATTGAAGCGGCAAAAGTTTGCCGCTCACACCGTCAAAACCACCGTGGCACGGCTCTTGCATTAATCGACACGAGGTCTCACAACTTGAGGCCATGTGTCAATAAACAGGAGTCTTGTTATGGACGTTTTTAATTCAGCCTTTGGAATTCACGAGCGTGCGCTTGGCGTGAGAAGCCAACGCATGGAAGTGCTGGCGCGCAACATCGCCAACGCCGACACGCCTAACTACAAAGCACAAGACGTTGATTTCAAGGCGATGCTCAAAGAAGCCAAAACTGAGTATTTGACCGCCACCAACGAAAAGCACTATGCGGGTCTGACCGAAGCGCCAGACAACGGCATGCGCTATCGCACACCTTTCAACAGTTCCTTCGACGGCAACACCGTTGAGATGAACGTGGAACAAGCCCAATACGGTAAGGCGGCGGGTGACTACCAAGCCACCTTGCAGTTCTTGCAAAACCGCATTGGCGGTTTGCGTAAAGCCATGCGCGGAGAGTAATAAACCATGCAACTCGATAACGTCTTTGGTATTGCAGGCACCGCGCTGAACGCGCAAGCCATTCGCATGAACACCACCGCCTCTAACTTGGCCAACGCCAACTCAGTGGCGGGCTCGGAAGAAGAGGCCTACCGTGGTCGACGTCCACTCTTCAAAGCATTGATGCAAGAAGAAATGACCCACGCTGGCGCGCAGTTTGTCGGTGGCGTCAAGGTTGACCGCATCGTCAACGACCCCGCTCCCATTCGCAAAACTTGGGAGCCTGGCAACCCACTCGCCGACAAAGAAGGCTATGTCTTTCACTCCAACGTGAATGAAATGTCGGAGATGGTCGACATGATGGCCGCTTCTCGCTCATATCAAAACAACGTCGAAGTGGTGAACACCGCACGTCAATTGATGATGCGCACCCTTGAAATTACCAAGAGCTAATTAGGAGTCTCACATGGCGATCGACACATCATCTTCTATTAGCGGCATCATGACCACGGCGCAATACAACGCGCAAAAAGCAGCCACTCCTCAAAACACCAGCATGGGACAAACCGAGTTTTTGACGCTGTTCACCACGCAGCTCAAAAACCAAGATCCCACCGATCCGGTCAAAAACGAAGCCTTCGTGGCGCAGTTGGCTCAGTTCTCGCAACTCGAAGCCACGACAGCCATGAAAACCTCAATGAACAGCCTCGTCAGCAGCATGAGCAACGACCGCATGTTGGGTGCGGCCTCTTTGATGGGCAAGCAAGTGGCTGTGCCAGATGGCCCTGTGCAAGTCACCGACACCACGGTATCGCAAGGCACGATCAATTTGCCCACAGGTGCCGATGGCATTCAGCTGCAAGTCTTCAACGACAAGGGCGTGCTGGTTCGCACGCAAATTATTGGCGCTCAGCCTGTGGGCGATTACACCTTGGCGTGGGATGGCATGACCGATGGTGGAACCGCTGCCGCCAACGGCACTTACCGCTATGTGGCCTCCGTGAACAGCAAAGGCACTATGAGCAAACCGACTGTGAACACCTATGCCACTGTGACAGGCGTCAGCAGTGCAGGTACCTCTGACGGCACCATGTTGCTTGAAGTCGCAGGTGGCAAGACCGTCAATTTGTCTGACGTGAAACGCATCGTCAACTAAGAACACCGAATAAAAAATCTCTCAGGAGCTAAAGCACCATGTCTTTCTATACCGCACTCACAGGTTTGAACGCAGCCACCGCCCAAATGGGTGTGACGTCAAACAACATTGCCAACGTGTCGACCACCGGTTTCAAACGCAGCCGTACTGACTTCGGCGATATTTTTGCGACCTCTCCTTTGCAAAAAGCTTCGGCCACTATTGGTCAAGGTGTGGCGCTGAAAAAGGTGACACAAGAATTCGGCCAAGGTAACTTGGTGTTCTCATCGAACACCTTGGACTTGGCCATCAGTGGTGACGGCTTCTTTCCATTGAAATCTCAAGACGGATTCCAGGACATCTTCACCCGTAACGGTGTGTTCATGATGAACGACCAATACAACGTGGTGAACTCAGCAGGACAAAAACTCATGGCGGCGTCCGTTGACTCGTCCGGAAAAGCGAACTTGGATGACATGAATGTGTTGACCATTCCGCAAAAAACCACTGGCATGGCGATGCAAACCAGCAAGGTGCAGTTGGGCTTGAATTTTCCTGCAGATGCGTCGGTGATTAGCAAAGCATTCAACCGAAACGACCCTACGACATACAACAAGAGCACCGCACTGACGGTGTATGACGCAGGCGGTAACTCCTATTTGGCTTCCGTTTACTACGTGAAGACTCAGAATGCGAGCCAAGAAACGCCAAACAACAAATGGCAGACCTATGTGTATGTGGGTGACAAACTGGTGAACGCCTCTTTGCAGCAAGCCACCAACAGCACGGGTGACGTGATGTACGTCAACAAATACGGCGAACTGAAAGCCAAAGCAGATTTCAAAACACCTGCAGAAATTGCCGAATTGAACAGCTCTTTCTCAAAGAAAACGGTGAAGTTTTCTTTGGATGCCTTGACAGACATTCGCACATCTCAACCTGCTACGGTGGCTGCTGGTTTGGCGACGAGTCTAGGAACTGGCTCCAATGACGGCATAGATTTCAGCACCTACACCAACATGAACAAAACAGAATTGTTGATGAATCAAGGTAGCAGTGGCGTCACCTACAACTTGAATACGCCTGCTTTGAATGATGGCCTCTCGATGACTTTCGGACCGGCTACTGCACGTGTCACTGTCAGCGTTGATCCAGACGGCGTCAAAGCCCCAACCGCATTGGATATTGCGACGGCCTTAAACAACAATGCCAGTTTTGCAGCCTCGTATGTGGCACAGGCCCCAACTTCTACCGTCATCGCTAACGTTAAATTTGCAAGTACGCCGTTGACGGCAAGCGTCAATGATTTCAAAAGTTTTTCGATGACGCTCAATGGCAAAACGTTGTCATTCTCTAATATTGCACCTGCAACTGCATCAATCGCCGATTTGGCAACAGCCATTCAGGCACGTTTACGAAACGAAGATCGTGGCAATACAGATTTGTCTGTTTCCGTAGTCAATACCGGCACAACAGCTGCTCCTATTTTGGGGTTGAGTATTACAGATGCAGCGGGTCGTGCAGTGAGTGCTGTGGCCTTGCAAACAAGTGGCAGCACGGCGTCAGGCGCTCCATCAGGCGGAACGCCAGCCTATCCCAAACCAACGCTCAAAATCACAGCACTTGACCCCAATGTGAGTTCGGACTTTATTGAGAAAGAAATCCTTCTCAAGCAAGGTACAGCAAGCATTAGTTATGACGCAACAGGCACTGCTGTTACCACAGGGACAGGATTGAGTGCTGCTAAAAACGATACATCGTATCCACGCAGTGTTGCCAGCTACACCATGGGCGCTGGACCTTATAAGGCCACATTCCATGGCCAGCCCACAGACATCACTGTGGCTGGCGATACCGTTGACACATCACTGAGCGCATTCGTTACCAAGTTGAATTCGAATGAGTCATTTGCGGCTAATTATTCTGCTGAAGTCAATGGCACAAGCATGGTCGTCAAGGCCAAAGATCCAACCGTATCGTCACCTTCATCCATCACCAGTGACTTACAGATCTACAACACGCCAACCACCACCTCTGGCTTTAACTTAATTGCCAACCCAACGACGGGTACAGCACTGATCGCAACCAATGCGTCTGGAGACTTGCCTGTTGGCACGAGTCCAACAACGACATATAAACAAGCCAATGGCGCTCCCCTGAGCTACGCTGGCAAGCACAGCATTGATGATTTGAAAAGCTTGTTCACTGTCAATATTGACGGCTCAGTCGATGGTGTGACCGTTGGTTTGGATCGCTTGATTGAGTCGATGAAAAACGTGCCTGTCGCCAACCAAAAACTCTCTGGCACCCAAATCGCCGCTGAATTGACCAACGAAATTCAGCGTGCATATGGCGATGAAAAACCATTCAACTTCTCCACCGTGGGTACGCCTACGTTCTCGTTGCAATTGACGCTTTCTTCGAACAAGTCCACCTTGGATAAATTGCACATTGATTTGTCGACCAAGGGTGATTTGAAACCTGAAGACTTGGTGCGTGAAGTTCAAAAGCAAGTCAATGACGATGCCACTTACAAAGGCAAGATCACAGTTTCTTATGACACACAGGCACAAAAACTGGTGTTCACGCCAACAGGTAGTAACAAGGTGACTGTCACCAGCGATCAAACCGCGATTGGCTTGACCGACCCCTTGGTGCAAGGCGTGAACGACGAGGCGGTAGGCCTTGCCATGTCACCTTCGGTTTCTACTTCGCCTTTCCGTGCATTGAATGATCAACGCTATGGCATGAAGGTTGAATACGACGCAGTGAAGCAGTCATTCGTGTTCAAGTCAGGTTCGACTGGCGATACTTCGAGCATCGCTATCACCAGCATTCGCCCCGGCAGTTTGGCCACGCAGAGCGTAAAAGGTCTGGGTATGACGGGCGATCCAGCCAGCTACACAGTGGCCGCATCGACGGTTGACGCATTGCGCGGTATCGCCTCTAAGCCTGCTGTTTTGACTGGCAACGCTTTGGCCATCAACGTGGACAACAACTTCTCGGTCGACAGCACCAACAACCAATTCGTTGTTTCTGTGAACGGCATTACGGGTACCGTGACCGTGCCGCCGAAAGATACCTACACCCTAGGTACCTTTATGGAAGCTTTGCAAAACGGTATTAACAATTTGCAAAGTGATGGAAAAAATGGTCTGACACCTGAGTCAGTGAACGGTGTGAAGGTCAGCTACAACACTGCCACCAACGCTTTGGAATTCACCACAGGCACTGCCTCGACAGATTCCTATATCAAGGTGACCGGTGACGCCAAATGGGGCTTGGACGGTTTAGATGCGAAGTTTGGTACCACCACCACATGGATCAAACCCAAGGCCTTTACCGACGAAAAAGGCGCAACGGTCTATATCGATGGCTTTGGTGCAGAAACTTCCAGTGCCACAGGTTTTGACACATTGCCTTCTTGGTCACCGGTCTACTTTGACAAAGGCGAACTGACCTTTGACACAGCTGGTAACTTGGTCTCACCTAAGCAAGGCGCACAGTTGGATACGGTTTACTTGCCAAACGGTAAGGGCGCTTTGACCATCAACATCGATTACTCCAAGTCAACCCAGTTTGCGTCACCGTTCTCTGTGCTCTCGCAGTCGCAAGACGGCGCACCTGAAGGTGACTTGGTTGGCTTGGCCATTAAAGACGATGGTTTGGTGCAAGCCAGTTATTCGAACGGCGCACAAAAATCATTGGCCAAGGTCGTGTTGGTGAACTTCTCCAACGCATCTGGTTTGCGCCAGATCGGTGATACCAACTACTACAAGTCCTCAGAATCGGGCACACCCAAGTACGGTGAAGCTGGTTCTGCCGGCTTCGGCACGGTGCGCTCAGGCGCCACCGAACGCGCGAACGTGGACTTGACCCAAGAATTGGTGGATTTGATCACCGAGCAGCGTAACTTCCAGGCCAACGCCAAGGCCATGGAAACCAGCACCTCGATGACCAACACCATCATTCAGATCCGTAACTAATCAGTTGCATTAAGAGCCTGATATGGACCGCTTATCTTTCAACGCGATGGCCGCGATCAACGAAGACCGTTTGATCCGCCAACAGTTGTCCAACGACATCGCCAACGTCACCACCGTCGGTTTCAAGCAAACCTTCGAAGCCACCATCCAACCGCACCAAGCGGTGGGTGAGGGCTTTGATTCCCGGTTGCAACCCCGTCTGTACACCACAGACCGTGTGCGTTTGGATGCTGGTCCTTTGATGGTCACAGGCCGTGATTTGGATGTGTCTTTGAATCACAAGACCGTCATGGGTGTGATGGGCAATGACGGAAAACTGGCATTCACCCGTCGTGGCGACCTGCGTGTCAACCCCAATGGCGTGCTGGAAACCGGTTCTGGTCACATCGTTCAAAGCCAAGATGGCGGGCCGATCACCATTCCTGTGGGCTCCACGGTCAACATCACCAACACAGGCCAGATCTACGCGGCAGACCCCACGCAGCAAGGCGTGCCGCAAGAACAGCTGATTGGCGCCATCATGCTGCGCGATGCCAGCACCACCCATCTGATCAAGCGCGAAGACGGTTTATTTCGGGTTGACGAAAAACCACTTGGCACGGACTTTGCAACTGGTCCTGAGCCAGTTTCTTTGACACCGAAGGCCTTAGAGGGCAGCAGTGTCAATCCAATGGCATCGATGGTGAAGCTGATTGAACAGAGTCGCTCGTTTGAGCACCAGATTCGAATGATCAAAGAAAGCAAATCCAACGATGAGTCGGGCGCCTCCATGATGAAGGTGTCCTGAATTTGACAGATTAAAGGGGGCGATTAGCCATGGACGCATCATTGTGGGTAGCCAAAACGGGTCTTGACGCGCAGCAGACGCGCATGAACGTCATCTCGAACAACTTGGCCAACGTGAATACGACTGGCTTCAAACGCGACCGTGCCGTTTTTGAAGACTTGCTCTATCAAAACGTCAAGCAGCCAGGTGGTCAAACCACCAACAACACCTTGTCCCCCACCGGCTTGATGCTGGGTACGGGTGTGAAGATCAATGCCACTGAAAAACTGCATTTGCAGGGCAATTTGATCAACACCCAATCGCCACTCGATTTGGCGGTGATGGGCAATGGCATGTTCCAAATTCAAATGCCAGACGGCACCACCTCGTACACACGCGACGGCAACTTCAAAATCAGCAATACCGGTCAAGTCGTCAACGCGTCTGGCTTCCCGCTGATTCCTGCCATCACCATTCCCGCCAACACGGCTGCCGTGACCTTTGGTCAAGACGGCACAGTGTCTGCTGAGTTGGATGCGGGCGGTGGCTCACAAAACATTGGCCAAATTCAATTGGCACGCTTTGTCAATCCAAGCGGCTTGAAACCCATTGGTCAAAACTTGTACGAAGCCTCACAAGCCAGCGGTGTGGCGCAAATCCTCACCCCAGGCCTCAACGGCGCAGGCGCCTTGAAGCAAGGCTCGCTCGAAGCGTCTAACGTGAACGTGGTGGAAGAAATGGTCAACATGATCGAAACCCAACGCGCTTACGAAATCAACTCCAAGGCCATCTCTGCGGTGGACGGCATGTTGAAGTTCTTGAACCAAAACATCTGATCGGGGTTCATCATGATTGCCCTTCGTCTTCTCGCGCTTGTTGCCATCGTTTATTTGTTGCAAGGCTGCGCCGCAGAACCTGTAGACATGGTTTTGCGACCCTCGCCCGAATTTCAACCGGTGTACCCACTTGCCGCTGACCGGCAAAAAGTTGCCACCGGCGGCATTTACAGCAACCGGCAAAGTGATGCCTGGTTCGGCCGCGGCCGCAATTACCAGGTGGGCGACATCATCACCGTGTTGTTGAACGAATCCACGCAAGCGGCGCGCACACAAAACACCGATGTGAGCCGTGAGTCTAAAAACTCATTGCCCTCTGGCTTTAATACCAAGATTGGCGGCATGTCGCCTTTCTTGAACGGCATTGATGTCAACGCCAACAACAACAGCAGCAAAGGCGCAGGCAAGGCAGACCAACAAGCCTCGTTGTCTGGCTCTGTGGCTGTGACCGTGGTTGAAATTTTGGCCAACGGTAACTTGATGGTCCGTGGTGAGAAAAAACTGGGTTTGTCGGAAGGCACCGAAGTCATTCAAGTCTCAGGCGTGATTCGCCCTGAAGACGTAGGTCCCAACAGCACCGTGCAATCGCGCCGTTTGGCCAATGCACAAATCGCGTATCGCGGTTCGGGTGATTTGGCCAATGCCACCAAAGCAGGCTGGGGTACCAGCTTGATGCACAAATACTGGCCTTTCTAAATATGAAGCATTTTTCACTTTTTGTTCGCGTCTGCTTGACCAGTCTGTGTGTTTTGGCTGCAGGTGCAGCACAAGCAGACCGCGTCAAAGACTTGGCCACGCTCGCTGCCCAACGTCCTAACCAATTGATTGGTTATGGCTTGGTGGTTGGCTTGCAAGGCACGGGTGATGACGCATCAGTGCCGTTCACCACGCAAAGCATGAAAGCCATGCTCTCCCAAATGGGTGTGCGCATTGACGGTCCCTTGACCGACTTTGAAACCGCAGCCACCGCAGCGCGTGTGGACATCAAAAACACCGCTGCCGTGTTGGTGACGGCTGACTTGCCTGGCTTTGCAAAGCCTGGTCAACGCATCGACATCAACGTGTCTGCCATTGGTAAAGCGTCTAACTTGCGCGGTGGCAGCCTGATCATGACCGCCATGCGCGGTGTGGATGGTGAAATTTACGCCTTGGCTCAAGGTGCGCTCACAGCTACCGGTATTGACGCCAGTGCAGCCGGTTCTAAAGTGCAAATTGGTGTACCCACTTCGGCCCGCATTCCTGGCGGCGCGATTGTGGAACGCATTGTGGACACACCTTTCGAATCTGCTGAAAACGTGATCTACAACATCCGCGAAAACGATTTTTCGACTACAACTGCCATCGTCAACGCGATCAATAAAAAATTTGGCGGTGATGTGGCGCAAGCCATTGATGGTGTATCGGTATCGGTACGAGCCCCTCAAAACTTGAATCAACGTGTGGCATTCATGAGCATGGTGGAAGCCTTAGAGGTCACCCCAGGTGAGCCGCCTGCACGCGTGGTCATCAACTCACGCACAGGTACGGTGGTGATTAATCGCTCAGTACGCGTCATGGCAGCCGCTGTGTCGCACGGCACGATTTCTGTGGCGATCACAGCGACCAACGAAGTTTCACAACCCAATATGCTCGCCGGTGGCCAGACCACCGAAGTGCAAAACGCCGACATCAAAGTGGCCGAGCCCAACAAGCCCATGTTCTTGTTCCAGCCCGGTGTCGAGCTGCGTCAAATTGTGGATGCGGTCAACCAAGTGGGCGCCACGCCCTCTGCTTTGATCGCCATTCTTGAAGCCCTAAAAAGCTCCGGCAGCCTTCGCGCCGAGCTGGTCATCATCTAAGCGAGCACGACTATGAGTAGCCCTGTCGACACCTCCACCTCCAAGTCCTATATGGACTTTTCGGGCCTGGGCGAGTTGCGCGGCAAGGCTCAGCAAAACCAGGACAAAGCGCTGAAAGAATCAGCGCAGCAATTCGAAGGTCTCTTCATCCAAATGATGATGAAGTCCATGCGTGAGGCCAACGCGCCCATGAAGGACGAAGACAACCATTCACAAGCCATGGAAACGTTTGAGGGCATGTTTGACAAAGAAGTGTCTTTGCAAATGTCCAAGCGCGGTGCCATGGGCGTGGGCGCTTTCATGGAACGTGCTGTCAAACAACAAGGCACACCACAACCCAGCACCGAAGCTTTGCTCAAAGCACGGGGCAAAGGCTTGCCATTGAATCCCAAGCAAGAGCCCATGGTCTTGCCCACCGCCGCAGATTTGGCCAAAGGCATCCTGATGGAAAAACCCGCGCGCATCAAGAGCTTGCAAGAGTTCAAGATGCCTTTTTCTGGGGGTGTTAAATGAGTGACATGCTTGGCATCAGCAGTGGTGCGATTGGGGCGTATCAACGTGCGTTGAGCACGGTGAGTAACAACATCGCGAACGTCAATACCGAAGGGTATTCACGTCAAGATGTGGTGCTGGCTGACTCTGCGCCTAAAAAATTAGCCAGCATGTACGTCGGTACTGGCGTCATGCTGCAAACCATCAAACGCCAATACGATGAGTTTGCTGAATCTAATTTGCGAAGCAGCACGAGTGACTTGTCTAGTCAAAAGCCAATGGTCGATTACGCCAAACGCGTGATGGACATCATGGGTGACAAAAGTATTGGTTTGAGCTCTGCACTAGATACTTTTTTTGCTGCAGCAGGTTCATTGTCTGCAGACCCTGCATCAAGTGTGCTGCGCACCAGTTTTATGCGAAGTGCAGATGGTGTAGCTTCTCGCTTCGGTGAGTTGTCTTCGCAAATGGATTTGATCTCGACAGAAACGCGTCAAGGTTTGGAAAGTGCAACTGCTCGGGTCAATACCCTGACCAGCCAGTTGGCATTGATCAATCAAAATCTGACCAAATCTCCTAATTTAGAAAGTCAACCCGCTGAACTATTGGATCGCCGTGACTTGACCTTACGTCAGCTCGCTGACTTGGTTCGTACCAAAGTCACCTTCACGAGCAATGGTACCGTGAGCGTTAGTTTGGGAACGACCATGACGCAAGGCTTGGTTGTAGATGGCAACAAGTCTCGTCCTATTGGTATCAACAGCGCTGTCAAAGACAAGATAGAACTGGTGCTCGACCCCTACGGCAAAACAGAATCTTTGTCTAGCGTGAGCGGTGGTCAAGTTGGAGGCTATCTTAATTTCATTGGTCAAGTGTTAGAGCCCTCCCAAAAGAACATGAGTGCGCTTGCACGAACTTTCGCGACTGAAACCAACGCCATTCAAAAAAGCGGCATCGACGGTTACGGCCAAATGGGCCAAGACTTATTCAAATTTGATCCTGCGGCCACCTCAGATGCTGCTGGCATTAGTCTGGCTTTGAATGACGGCATGCGGATCGCAACTGCCGCACAATTCCGTGTCAGTGAAGGCAGTACCAACGTCACCACCACCCGCGCCAGTGTACGGTTTACCGGTCAAACACCGCCCGCGGCCCTCAGCAACACTCAATTGGTGAACAACCCCAACGCCACTGCAGCTGTTACCTTTAAGGTAGATGGCGCGCGTGTGTTTACCCCTGTCAGCTCGCTGTCCGCCGGTGTCAAAGCTACGTTTTATTTAGACCAAGCAGAGCCTGGTCAAAACTTGCAAGTTATGACGCGCGATGGTCGTCAACTTTTGGGTAAAGCCCTCACCGAAACTGAAAAGTACCAACTCTTCACCCCGGATAACGGCTTTGCGGTTAATGCCAATTACAGCGATGCATATCTGAACCAAACAGGCAGTAAAGCCTACCGTGGCATTGACATGTTTTATGGCGCAAAAGCCACCGTGTTGTACGGGCAGAACTTCGATATCTATGGTGCGGCTGGTCCTTCTGTTCCCTTGCCAGCGTCGATGGAAACGGCACGTATTTCGTCCGCTGATTTCAAAATTGCAAAAGATGCGATCACCGTGAATGGCGTATCGTTGCCTGAATTTAATGGTGCTATTAATGCCGCCATTACCTTAGCTGATGTCAAGGTCGGAACCGTCCCCACATCCTTCAATTTCAAGGCGGTAGTGGGTGGTCAACTAATGGCAGTCACTGTACCTGTGGGGTCGACCACGTCCTTGTCAGATTTGGCCGCCTCGTTGAATACAAGCTTGCAAGCGCAAGGGCTATTTGCGACCACGATTAACAACGGTTCTGATTTACAAATCAGTGACTCCAAAGGTCGCGATATCAGTAGCGTGTCTTTGGCGCCTGTCACTACCGCCAACGGCGCGTCTGTCGGAGACATTCATGTTACTTCCGCGGCGGTACAAGTGGCGAATTGGATCAACGGCATATCGCAAGCTGATGTGGTGAATCCACGGTTTGGCTCTGGGTTGACCCCTGGTTTTTCACAGTTCCAAGCTACAGTGGGTGGCGTTCATTTTGGGCTAGATGTCAGCAGCGCAACCACTTTGGCAGGCCTTGCAAGTCAATTGCAACAAGCCTTTCGCGCTAAAGATCAAGGTTCTAACATTTCTGTCGTGGTGGATGGCACCAACCTTAAGATCACTGATGCTTTAGGCCGTGAGTTCAAAGATTTCTCCTTGACACCTGCGGATGGCACATCATTGGCATCGGGTGGCACGGTCACGATTGAAAACAGCAATGTGTCCAAAAATAATGTACGGGCAGAAGTTTTTTCTGAACTGCGCATCCCTGTATCTCAACTGAATTTGTCTAAAGAGTTAAAGCTCAATGGTCAGTCGATCACAGGTTTTAAAACAGCCAATGAGCTGGTTGATCGCATTAATGCCTCGCTTGCAGGCGTCAAAGCCAGTATTGAGGCCAACGGTGAGTTGGTCATTTCAGACCCGCTGGGCAGCCCTATCACTGTTAATCCAACGACGAATGGCAACGTGTTAGACATTCAGCCGTCGTCATACGGCGGTCAAGTTCGTATGGTGCAAGTGCTACGAGATATGCGTATTGCTGCAACGGATGTGGACTTGAAAAAACCACTACAAATCAATGGCGTGACCTTGAGCGAGAGCGCTTACGACTTACCTGATTCTGTTTCGCCCAGTTACACCGTAGAGTTCGGCTCTCCGCTGCAATCTGTTTCGGCAGCAACACCTCAAACTTTAGCCGATGCTTTAAATGCCAATGCTGGATTTGTTGCAGGTTTCAAAGCATCTGTGACGGGTGCACGTTTGTTCATCACGCCTTTGAGTTCGGTTACCACAGATGCTGACATTGCGAATCAATTCGTGGTGAAGTCCAGTGGCAATGCCTTATCACCTCAAACGAATTTAAAAAACTTGTCAGATTTGGTGGCCCGCATCAGCGCACACAGTGATGAAACAGGTGTTGTTGCCGCCGTGGATATGTTCGGTGATTTGGTGTTGAGCACTACCGACTTGAAGGGCACACTGGATATTTCTATTGGCCCTGGTAAAGACGCCAACGGTAAATTCCCCCCCAACGCTTTGGGTCTCGAGCCCACAGACTTTGATGTTACGTCTCGTTTGAAACGCAAGCTGCAAGACCCCGATTTCATCTCCGATATCCGTATGTCGTTTGGTGCTGCGGGCGACCCATCGGATCTAGGAAAGATTGGTTTGCGTACAGGCGCTTACGTTCAAAATGGTTGTGCAGACGATTTATTGTTATTTGTCACTGGCAAGGGAGCTGCCAATGTCGCTGTAGGCTTTGAGGGGGCGCCTGATAACGTGCGTGACAGTTTGCGCAACCAGTCGCTCAGTGTCAAGTTCACAGCTGCTGATCGCTACAGCATCATCGACACCAGCACCGGGACGGAGTTGGCCGATCGTCACTACGACCCTACCGTTCTAGAGCCTGTGATTGACTTTGAAGGCCTACAAATCAAACTCAGTCATGCTGCTTCGGTAGGTGATAGCTACAAGATTGACGGTAACTTTGACGGTTTGGGTAACAACGTCAACATGCTGGACATGGTGGACCTGAATAAAAAACCCGTCACCGCTGGCAAAACCATTGCTAACACCTACATCGACCAAATCAACAGCGTGGGTAACTTGGCTCAACAAGCCACGATCACCCAACAAGCGTTGACCGTCGTGAACGACCAAGCTATTGCGGCGCGCGACAAAGTGTCGGGCGTGAACTTGGACGATGAAGCTGCGGCTTTGATTCGTTATCAACAGGCTTATCAAGCGTGCGCCAAGGTCTTGCAGACCTCAGGTCAGCTGTTTGATGCCATTGTGAATATCCGTTGAGCGAGGTAAAAGATTATGAAAATTTCAACAGGTCTCTACTTTGATCGTGCCACCACCCAGTTGGGTAATGTGCAAGGTGAGTTATCAAAAACGCAAGAACAACTCTCGACGGGTAAACAAATTGTTAAACCCAGCGATACGCCCGATAAGGCCGCGCTTGTCACGCGTTTAGAGTCTGAACTTAGCCGGCAAACTGGCTATCAAGACACACTCAAAGCTGTCAACGTGCGGTTGACGGCGGAAGAAACAGCATTGAAAAATACCAGCGATGTGATGTACCGCATCAAAGAATTGGCGGCGCAAGCTGCCAACGACACCCTTGGTGTGCAAGATCGCCAAAGCGTGGCACTTGAGTTGAGCAACCTCAAAGACCAAGTGCTGAGTTTAGCCAACAGCCAAGATAGCAATGGCAACTATTTGTTCTCAGGTAGTCGCACGGGCGTGCCTGCGTTTAGCAAAGACGCCACTGGCCATGTCTTGTACCAAGGTGATCAAGCGCGTATGAAGGTCAACGTAGGTGATAGCCGTCGCATGAATCTCAATATGCCCGGCTCAGACGTGTACACCCGCGTGGTGCGCGACGACGGAAAAGGCGGTAAGGTCGGTGTGGATTTCTTCCAATCGCTCGATGACTTGGTTGCCGCCGTGAAAGCGGGCGATCACCCTAACATGCAACGCGGCATTGCTGAGGTCGATACCTTGCAAAACGGCATTAGCGAAGGTTTGGGTCAAGTTGGCTCAGACCTCACAGTTGTTGACATGCAAAACACCGTACTTGACCAAATCGTGTTGCAGCTCAAAACGACGCGCTCAGATGTTGAAGACTTGGACTACACCACGGCCATCACCAAAATGAACAAAGATCAATTGGCTCTGGAGGCTGCCCAAAGCAGCTTTGCCAAGATATCGCAATTGAGCTTGTTCAAATATATGAATTAATTGACTCAAGTTTTTATCTACTGAGCCGACTACTTAGACGGAATAATAAAAATGGCCACCACTGCATTGAGCTCATCAACCGCTGCCGCACTGTCAAGTTCAGCTGCGTCTAATGCTGCGTCTGCTGCTGCCACGAACAAAGCAAATGCACAGAAGTTGATCACTTCTTTGGGTGCAGGTTCAGGTGTTGATGTCGCCTCATTGGCTCAAAACTTGGTGAACGCTGAGCGCCTTCCCAAAGAGCAAGCTATTAATACGAAAATCACTAAAAATGAGTCACGTATTTCAGGCTATGCCGCTTTATCGTTTGTTTTAAACGGCGTCAAAACGGCGATGACGGATCTCAAAGATCAAAATAGTTTCAACGCTGTCACCGCTACCAATTCCAATCCATCTGCGTTCAATATCACCACCAGTGCTGCGGCCGCCGAAGGCAGTCACGCTGTGGAAGTAACGCAAATCGCCAAAGCGCAACGCGACGTGAGCAACGGTTTTACCAACGGATCTGTGCATTTGAATGGCAGTGCAGCCATGTCTCTGTCATTTGCCGTTGGACCTACCTCGGCCATCACGCCCACCAAAGTCAATACTGCCACCGTTGCGCCGCAAAACGAAACTTCGACGGTTCAATTTCAAGATTTACAGGGGGGTGAATCCGTCACCGTTGCGGGCTTAACGTTTATTGCTGCCGCCAACATGACTGCAGCTGAAGTGGCGACTGAGTTCGCTGGTCTGTCTGCTAACTCAAACACGCCAACATCACCCTCGACTGGTGTTTTTGTGGGTAATTTGGATGGCTTCAATGCAGGTGTCAGCAGCACAGGTAGCAGCTTAGTGTTCACGTCGACGACGGCAGGCACCAACGTGCAAGACATCGACTTACAAACCGATGCCGCCCTGAGCCCCAATGTCGCCACCACGCAAGGCGATCCCGGTGCGCTGGGCTACAGCACGATCACGTTCAAAGATTTAAAGGCAGGCCAATCCGTCAGCGTAGCTGGATTGACTTTCACAGCTACTGGCACCATGACAGGCACACAAGTGGCCGCAGCGTTTGCGGGTCTTGCGGCTAGCGGCACCACACCCGCAAATCCTGCCACTGGGACGTTTTCAGGGAACTTAAGCGGCTTCAATGCCCAAGCCGATCAGGGCATTGCCACGCTGCGTTTCACTGTGGCATCCAATGCAGTAGCCCCTAGTAGCATGGCTGTTTCTGCGGCAACTGCCAACATTCAATTGGCTGCAGGCAAAGACACCCCGCAAGACATCGTCGATGCGATCAACGCGTCAGCCGCAGGTGTCACAGCGCAGTTAGTCAACACCGGTGATGGGTCGGGTAGCCCTTATCAGTTGATCTTGACAGGTCCTTTGGGAACCGCTGGTGCCTTCACGCTGTCAACAAACTATGCGGCAGGCATTGGGTCTCCGGGTTTGACGTTTTCAAATACCAGCCCAGCACGACAAACGGCGACAGACGCGATTGTCAAAGTGGATGGTGTCTCCTACACCCGTTCGAACAACACGGTGTCTGATGTGATTCCGGGTTTGACTTTTAACTTGAAGACCCCAACCAGTAGCGCCGCATCGGTTGATTTAACTCGCGACACTAGCAGCATCAAAACGAAAATCAAAGCCTTGGTCACGGCCTATAACGATGCCATCACGATCTTCAAAGAAGTATCTGACCCCAAGTCCACGCTCGACACCTATGGTAAAACTTTGGTGGGTGACTCCACCACACGTTCGCTGAAAGCACAGTTGCGTAGCATCATGATGAGTCCATCCTCGACTCCTGGCACCTCTGTGGGATCTTTGTGGCAAATGGGTTTGTCCATTGATCAAACCGGTGTCATGGCTTTGGATGAAACCAAGTTGGACGCTGTAATGACTAGCAACTACAGCGATGTAGTGAAAACCTTCACGGGTAACCAAAATGGCGTGACCGCATATACCACTGCACCTGCAGGTATCGCCGGTGATGCGTTCGTCAAAATCAGTAGCTTGCTCAGTAAGACAGGACCACTGCTCACGCAGAGTGAATCAGCGACCACACAAAATACTAAATTCCAATCGGAACTCACGAAGCTCCAGACTCGCATGGATAGCTTGCTGCTGCGTTATCAAAAACAGTTCTCATCGATGGATAGTTTGGTGGGTAACATCAATAGCCAGAAGACCAGCCTTAAGTCGACCTTTGACGGCATGATGGCCAGTTTGACAGGCAAAAGTGGTTAAAAGTAACTCATAAGAATTTACTTTCTTAGGTTTTTAAAAAATATTCAAAATATTTAGAGCTCGGCTCTAAAGTTATTCGCACATCTTCCGATCAACGTCTTTACACGTTGTCCTTGCCGCATTTGGCAAGTCGAAAGGAAGGTTTGTATGTTCACAGAAGTTTCTAGCAAAGCACAGGCACTGGTCAGTAGCCCTGTCGCAGTGCGCAGTGCGCCTGTTGTTGATCCTGTTGCTTCGCAGCCCAAGGTTCAGGAACGAATGCCGGTTGAAATCAAAATTGATGTGGACGCCATGCGCGCCAATTTAAAGGACTCCATTCAAAAGCTGAACGACAGCATGCGAGATGGTGGTCGTAACTTGAACTTTCATATTGACGACCAAGTCGGCGGGCCCGTTGTCTTAGTGAAAAACGCAGACACGGGGGAAGTTGTCCGACAGATTCCCAATGAAGTCGTGGTGCGTATTGCTCACAGCATTGAAGCCTTTAAGGGGTTGCTGCACAACGAACTCACTTAATTTGAAATTATTTACACAGTCGCTCTAAAGTAAATGAGAAGACTGACGAATCATCAACCATCAAGAGAACAATTTCTTGAGTTCTTAACCCAAACCTCAGTGATGCACTTTTTAGGAGAAACATCATGTCAGTGATCAATACCAACACCAAAGCTCTTGCCGCCCAAGGCTCACTGAGCAATGTGAACAACAAATTGGCCGTCTCTATGGAGCGTCTGTCTACAGGTCTGCGTATCAACAGCGCCAAAGACGATGCTGCTGGCTTGGCCATCACCAACCGCATGACTTCGGACATCCGTGGTTTCGCAGTTGCCATTCGTAACGCTAACGACGGTTTGTCGATGGCTCAAACTGCTGAAGGCGCCATCGGTCAAGTGACCGACATGTTGCAACGTATGCGTGAACTCTCTGTTCAAGCATCTAACGGTTCTATGAACGCAGACAACCGTGCCGCCTCTCAGTTGGAAGTGGCTCAGCTCAAGGCTCAAATCGACGATGTGGCTAAGCAAACCAACTTCAACAGCATCAAGCTGTTGGACGGTTCTGCTGGTGCCATCAAATTGCAAACTGGCGTGCGCGCTGGTGAATTGATGACCATGTCGGTTGACTCTGTGCAAACCAAAGACATCGGCTTGGGTTCGCGTGCTTCTTTGACCTCTACTGGTTTCAGCGGAACTGCTGGCTCGTTGGCAAAGAATACAGCAGCAGGTGACTTGGTGTTGAATGGTGTGACCATTCGTGCATCATCTGCTGCTGATGACACCTTGTCTTCTAGCGACAAATCTTCAAGTGCTATTGCCAAAGCTGCCGCCATCAATGCCTCTAGTGCACAAAGCGGTGTGGTGGCTGTGTTGGGTAACACCACAGTCGGCGGTACAGCGATGACGGGTGCAGGTGGTGCAGGTGCAATCACCATTAACGGCGTAGCAACTGCGTCCATTACGACTACTTCAGACATGGGCGCCAACCGTGCTTTGGCAGTGAGCGCTATCAATGCAATCAGCGCACAAACAGGTGTGCGTGCTGTGGATACGGGTGATGTGAACAAAGGGGTGGTGCTGGTTGCCGATGACGCTCGTAACATCACGGTCGCCTTTGGCGGTGCGCAATCTGCTGCATTTACTGGTGTTGGCGCTGCTTCTGTGTACACAGGCACATACCAGCTTTCCAGCACAACCAATGCCCCTATCACTGTTTCTTCTAGCAGCAACGGCAATTTGGTGAATGCAGGTTTGACCGCTGGCAATTACAGCGCCAACGTGTCAGCAATGACTTCAGTGGATCGCGCTGTTGCTGCTGCTGCACCTTCAACCACTACAACTGGCTTGTTGCAAGCTGGTACCTTGCGTATCAACGGTACCTCGATCGTGGCAGCTTCTACTGCAGATGACCCCGCTTCTGCTGACACCAATGCGGCTGGTACAGCCATCACCAGCTCAACCAAAGCTGCCAGTGCGATCGCAATTGCTGCGGCCATTAATAAAGCCACGGCCACAACAGGTGTGACAGCTACTGCTGCACCTAACGTTGTGACTGGATCGTCTTACACCGCAACTGCGGGTGCAGGTAAGAGCTTGTCTTTGAACGGCGTCACCATTGCATTAGATACGCTGACTACCAGCTCTACCCGTAGCGACGTGGCAACACTGATCAATAGCAAAACAGGTGAAACCGGTGTGGTGGCTGTTGACAACGGTTCAGGCTTGACCTTGACCGCAACAGACGGTCGAAATATTTCGATTGGTAGCGATACAACTGCCGCTGCTTTGGGTATTGATTCCAACGCTTTCTACAACAACGCTACTTATGCAACAGCACAAAGTGGTGCGAAGACGACTTATGCGCGTGTGACCTTGCAGTCCGACAAGTCCTTCACGGTAGAGGGCGGTTCTGACGGCAACGATAACTTTGCCAAATTGGGTTTCAAGACCGGTACTTTTGGTGGCGTAGACAACGGCGTCAAAGTGGCCAGCATTGACATCTCTACACAAGCGGGTGCACAAGTCGCATTGACTGCTTTGGACGCTGCTTTGAAGTCGGTGTCGTTGAACCAAGCTAAGTTGGGTGCCTTCCAAAACCGTTTGGATGCCGTGATCTCCAACTTGACTGAAGTCAACCAAAACATGTCTGCTTCACGTAGCCGTATTCAAGACACTGACTACGCTGCTGAAACAACCAACTTGGCTAAGTCGCAAATCATCCAGCAAGCTGCTACAGCGATGTTGGCGCAAGCGAACCAGTCATCGCAATCTGTGCTGTCACTGTTGAAGTAATTCACTAGATAGCCCATCAAAAGCGAGCCTTCGGGCTCGCTTTTTTATTTGTATTTCTCATTAAAGCTTGACTGCCTCATGCCGAATCAGCAGAGACGATTAGAAATTTAAGGTGCTTGCCGCGTTCTCTTGAAGGACGGCAAGACCCACCCGGCGAATAAAAAAGGATTGATCATGTCAATATCAGGAATTTCAAACTACACCATTCCTCAAATCCAAGCGTTGTCGACGCGTGATATCCGTTCGCTGGACGCCACCGAGGTGGCGAGCTTGAGCTCTGACCAGCTCAATGCCATGTATCCCGAGCAAATTGCGGCCATTGGTCCTGACGAGTTCAAAAGCATCAGCGCGCCTAAAGTGGCTGCGCTCAGCGTAGACCAAATTTTCAATCTCATCACGGATCAAATTGCGGCGATGGGTTCTGGGCAAGTGGGAGCTTTGACGCCCGCGCAAATCCAAGCACTTGAAACGTCTGACATTCAGGTGCTCACATCTGCGCAGGTGAATGGCTGGTCAAGCGCGCAAGTCGCCGCGCTGAACACTGAGCACATGGCCTATTTGGATACGCAAGTCATTGCCTCTTTGAATTCAGCCCAAATTCGTGGCATTGAAGGCGAAGACTTAGCCAAATTGACCACCACGCAGGTGGCAGCTTTGAAATCTGCGCAACTGAATGTGATGACCTCGAGTCAGATCAACAGTTTGACAGCTGCGGAAGTGGCAGCGCTGAACTCTGACCAATGGACAGGTGTGTCCACGCAGATCAGTGCCATGACGAATGAAGCGATTGCAGGCATTGCCTCTAACCAAGCCTCCATGCTATCCAGCGGTCAAATTGTGGCGCTGACGGAAGACCAAATTTCTAGACTCAGCACCGACACGGTGGCGGCACTGTCGTCGACACAGATCCAAAAAATTGAGTCGGCTGATTTGGCGCGCATGTCGGTTGATCAAATTGCTGCGATTTCAACTGCAGGCATCAACCAATTACAAAATGCACAAATTGATGCGCTGACGAATGACCAAATCAATGCACTGACCACAGTGCAAGCCAAAGCCTTGGCGCCTGCAGCCTTGACGCGCATGAATTCAGACCAGATCGATAGCTTGAATACCGATCAAATCGCGGTGCTTTCTTCAACCCAGTTGAACTCCATTGACCCCACGGATTGGGCGACTTTGAGTTCTGACCAAGTGCGTGCCATCAGCACAGGCGCTATTGCGGGCTTGGATGCCACACGCATTTCAAACTTGACCTCTGACCAAGTGCAAGCCTTGACCACAGACCAAGTGAAAGCGTTGACATCAGTCGCCTTGCACAATTTGACGGCCAGTCAAGTCAAATCGTTGACGACTGATCAAATCAATGCCTTGAGCGCGAGCCAAGTGCCTGGCATTGACTCGGCAGACTTGGTGCAAATGAGCACCGATCAAATTGTGGCCATCAGCACCGCCGCTATTTCCGGTTTGTCCTCGGCGCAGGTCAATCAGTTGACGACGGATCAAATTGAGGCCTTGACCACCGACCAAGTGTCCAAATTGAGTTCCGCGCAAATTGTGGCCTTGAGTTCGACCCAAGCGCCCAAGCTGTCAGCGCAACAAATTGCGGCACTGAGCACAACGCAAGTCAGTAATTTGGGCGTGAACAACTTGAAGGTCTTGTCCTATGACGCCATTCAAGCCTTGTCTGTCTCTCAAGCCAAGGCATTGAGCAGCACGCAAGTGAGCGCGCTGACGTCGGCTCAGTTCAAACAGTTGAGCACAAGCGCCGTGGCTGCACTGGCATCGGACCGAATTGTGAACTTGACCACAGACCAAGTGGCGGCCATCACCACCGATCAAATGCAAGCGTTGACAACCAGTCAAATCGCTAATTTGTCGAGCAGCCAGCTGGCTAAACTCAGCACAACCGCTGTGGGCGTCATGTCTGCGGCGCAAGTCAAAGCGATTGACTCGGCCTCTATCGACGACTTGACCACAGACCAGGTCAAGGCCATTCGTGCAGACGCTATGGCAGGTATGAGCAGTGCGCAAATCAGCCAATTGGTGGCGACATCACAAGTCAAGGCGCTCACAACAGCGCAGGTGAATGCCCTCAACTCAGCTCAGTTGAAAGCGCTGGACTCGACCCAGATGTCAAACATGTCGACATCGCAAGTCTCGGCCATCAACGCTTTGCAAGTCAAAGGCATTGATTCAGAAGACTTGAACGCTTTGACGACTGATCAAATCCAGGCCTTCAGCACGTCAGCAATTGGTGCGATGAGTGCTGCTGATCAAATCGCCGCCTTGGATGGCAGCAAGATCGGTGCATTGACCACAGCACAAGCGCGTGCCCTTACCTCTGCACAAGCCGCCGCCATCACATCCTCCCAAGCCGGGTCATTGACATCCGCGGCCATTGGAGCGATGGGTAATGTGCAAGTGGCCAGCTTGGCTTCTGACGTCATCGCCAACCTCAGCAACACCGCGGTCGCGGGCATCACCACGGGTCAAGCCAAGTTGTTGACCTCTGATCAGTTGGGTGCTTTGTCATCCGCGCAATTCGTCAATTTGTCGGATGCGGGTGTGGCCGTGCTCACCTCCGCACAATTTGCCGCCATCTCTTCGGATGTTGTGCCCAACTTGACGACATCGCAAGTCGCCGCCATCAATACCACCACCTTGAGCCAGTTGGATGCCTCCGCCCAATTTGCGACGCTGTCCTCTACCCAGATTGCAGCCCTGTCCGCGACCCAGGCGAGGAGCCTGACCAGCGATCAATTGGAAGCGCTGGATTCCGCCCAAATTAGCCGTCTTTCGACGGCCGCTGTCGCTGCCCTGAGTTCGGCGCAAGTCTCGGGCATTGGCTCTGACGACTTTGCAGCGCTCAGCACTGACCAAGTGCGTGCCTTGACGACGTCAAGCATTGCCTCGCTCAGCAGCGATCAGTTCAGCAAGTTAGATTCCACCCAGTTGGCTGCGCTGACCACAGCGCAAGCCAAAGCTCTGACGTCAGATGAACTAGGGACTTTGGACTCGGCTGAAATCACCAACCTTTCAGCGGCCCACATCGCTGTCTTGGGTTCTGCCCAATTGAATGCCATCGCCTCCGATGTGATTGGCTCAATGACCAACGATCAAATCCAAGCCATTTCGACAGGTGCCCTTAAAAACCTCGACAGTGACCACATTGTTGGGTTGAGCTCTAGCCAAATGTCAGCCTTGACCGTTGCACAAGCCAAGGTGCTGACCTCAGATCAGCTCAAGGCCATGACGTCGGACCATTTGCCGAACATGTCGGTGGCTGCATTGGGCGCTTTGACGTCCGCCCAGTTCTCTGGCATTGATTCAGAGGATGTGGCGACATTGACAGCGGATCAGGTCAAAGCCTTGAGCACGGCCGTGATTGCCAGCCTGAGCAGCGACCAAGCGGTGGCTTTGACGGCTGACCAAGCGGCTGCTTTAACCACTGCGCAGGCCAAGGTCTTGACCGCCGCATCGTTGACTGCGATGGAGTCGACCCAGCTGAACCAGTTGTCGGCAGCGAATGTGGCCACACTGAGTGCCAGCCAAATCAACGCCATTCAATCCGCTGATTTGGTATTGATGAGTGCCGACCAAGTCAAAGCCATCAATACAACCGCGATTGCTGGCATGTCTGCAGATTTGGTGACGAGCCTCACCACCGATCAGGTGTCGGCTTTGGGCACCGCGCAAATTCGTGCTCTCAAATCAGCGCAAATTGTGGCACTGGACTCATCCCAAACGGCTGTGTTGTCCAGAGCTCAATTAGAGGCCATGACGACCGGCCAGCTGAAGGCGATGGAGAGCGATGATTTTGCGTCCCTAAGCGCCAGTGCCATTACCGGTCTGAGTGCTGCCCAAGCCAAAGTGTTGAGCACTGACCAAATCGTGGCGCTGACCACAGACCAGGTCAGTCAGCTCAGTACGTCTGCCGTTGCAGCGCTCTCAAGCACACAATTGCGTGCCCTGGAGTCGGATGACCTGATGCAGCTGACCACGGCCCAAATGAAGGCCCTCAGCCCCACACTGGTGACCACGTTGGGAAGCGCACAAATTGCCGTGCTCAAAACAGACCAGCTGGCGGCTTTGTCGACAGCGCAAGTCAAAGTTTTGAAGTCAGACCAAATTGCTGCGCTGACGACGGACCAAATCAGCGGGTTGAGCAAATCACAAGTGTCTGTAATGACCTCAGAGCAAATGAATGCCTTGAGTTCGGATGTTCTCAAAGCCTTGTCGACAGACCAAGTGAGAGCCCTCAATGTGACGACACTGAGCAAGTTGTCTAGCAGCCAAGTGGCCCTGTTGAGCACCGATCAAGTGGCTGCGTTGACGACCACGCAAGTGCGCGTCCTCTCGAGCGCCCAGATGAAGGCTTTGGACTCTGACCAGATGGCCAGTTTGACCACCGCTCAAATGGCGAACTTGTCTGCAACCCAGTTGAATGCCATTGACTCGGCAGATTTACTGGCCATGAGTGCCAGCCAAATCACGGCCTTGAGCACAGCAGCCTTGTCCAAGGCGGACTCGGCTCACATCGCTGGATTGACCACAGACCAAGTGGTGGCACTGACTACCCTTCAAGTCAAGTCATTGGCCTCGGGTGCCATGAAGGCCTTGACCTCGGATCAGGTGCTGAGTTTGACAACGACGCAAGTGGCCAATCTGAGCACCATGCAATTCAACGCCTTGGATTCAGCCGATGTGTCAGCCATGACAGCGGATCAAATCAAAGTGTTGTCCAACACGGTGGTTGGAAAGATGGATTCAGTGCAGCAATCTGCGTTGACGAGTGACCAGGTTGCAGCACTGACACAAACCCAGATCCGCAGTTTGACCACCCTGCAAGTGAAAAACTTGAGTTCCGATCAGGTGGCCAGCTTGACCACGGCGCAAGTCACCGTGATGAGTGCCACACAGCTGACTGCCATTGAGTCGGCAGACTTTGCCAGTTTGTCGACCGATGTGATTGGTGCCTTGAGCACCAGCCAGATCGGCGCACTGAGCTCGGCCCAGATGGCAAAGATGACATCTGATCAGCTCCAGGCCTTGACCACCCAGCAATTGGGTGCATTTAAAGCCGCACAGTTCAATGCCATTGACTCCACCCTGATCAGCACCTTGAGCTTGGACCAGATCAAAGGCATTTCAACCGCAGCGATTGCTGGTATGGACAGCGCGCACTTGACCTCGCTGTCGACAGACCAGATTGCGGCGTTGACGACAACCGCCGTGAGAGCCCTGACATCGAGTGAGATGAAGTGGCTTACCTCTGACCAAGTGTCAAGCTTGAGCACAACGGCTCTGCAAGCTTTGTCATCATCACAAGTAGGCGCTATTGACTCAGCAGATTTGGTGACCTTAGGGGCAGACCAAGTTGCCGCGCTAAGCACGGCCGGACTGACAGGTCTGACAAGTGCACAAGTGAACAATTTGAAAACCGACCAAATTGCAGCCTTGACCACTTTGCAAGTCAGGAACTTAAAGACCTCGCAAATTGAAGCCTTGTCATCGAGCCAGATGTCTGCCTTGACCACCACACAGGTGGCTGCCATCACATCGCAGCAGGCTGCAGCGATCGAGTCGGTCGACTTGATTCAATTGAGTACCGATCAGATCAAAGCCTTGACCACGGCTGCCGTCACAGGCTTGACCTCCACACAAGTCAGCAAACTGACCAATGCGCAAGTGGGTGCTTTGACGACCGACCAGGCCAAAGCCTTGACGACATCGCAAATCGTGGCGTTGACCAGCGCGCAAGCCGCGAATTTGACGGCTGAACAAGTGTCGGCCCTCACCACCAAGCAAATCAGTGCCATGGAGAGTGCAGACTTTGGGGCATTGACAACGGATGGCATGAGCGGTTTGACGTCTGCACAGGTGACCGCGATCAATACGGCTCAAATCAATAGCTTGGGATCCAACCAGCTCGCATCCTTGAGTACAGATTTCATCGCAGCGTTGAGCGGGGCCCAAGCCGCCGCGATTAGCAGTACGGTGTTGTCTGCGTTGAGCACGGATCAAGTCTCAGTCATGTCGACCAAGGCGATTGCAGCACTCTCTTCGAGTCAATTGACTCGACTCTCGACGGACCAGGTGCAAGCCTTGACGGGTAGCCAGATCAGTGCTTTGACATTCAGCCAAATGGGTGCGTTGACTGGGGATCAAGTCGGTGCATTGACTTCTTCGCAAGCCGTGTCTCTGACGGGTAACCAAATTACCTCGATCAGTTCAGCCGTGATCACGCGACTCCAACAGGAGACCTTGAATTCGATCAGCGCCTCCTTGATGACAGCTTTGTCGACCAGCCAACTCAAGGCCATGGGCACAGACATGTTGCCAATGTTGACGGGTACCCAAGTGGCAGGTCTGTCAGTGCAGCAAATGAATACCTTGGCATCGAACCAGATCACCGCATTGACCACCAACCAGATGAAGGCGTTGACGACCACACAAGTGCAAGGCATGGACTTGAACCTGTTCACGAAGTTGTCGACAGCACAAATCGACAGTTTGTCGGCGACGCAGGTCAGGGCCATTGCACCGCAGAACATTTCGTATCTGGGTTCTGAGCAAATTCAGGCACTCAACACCAGTGCGGTGAGTGGGTTGACAACCAGCCAATTCACCCAGCTGACCACGGCGCAGATCAAAGCGGTCAGCACGGAACAGATGCGTGTATTGACTGCATCGCAGGTCACCGCGATGACTACAGCCCAAGCGGGTGCGTTGTCAGCTGATCAACTCTCTGCGTTGGGTGTTTCTGCGTTGGGCGCGATGAGTCGTTTCAATATCGAGGCTTTGTCGACCACGACAATTGCAGCTCTGAACACCTCGGTCATCAGAAGTTTGTCGAATACACAAATTTCTGGCATCTCAACATCACAGTTGGGCGCCTTGTCTGATGAACAAGTGAAATCCATCACGAGTGGCCAATTGAATTCATTCAGTCCAACACTGTTCACTAAGTTGAGTGGATCGCAGTTGCAAGCGATTGATGTGGCCACGTTCTCAGCCATCACACCTTCTTTGATTGCTTACCTCAGCAAGGACCAAATCCCCTCGTTGACGGTGAGCCAAGTAGGTGGGATGACTACGGCTCAAATTCGAACCTTCAGCCAAGACATGCTCGACAGCATGACCTCTGATCAAGCCAGCGCCCTTACCGCGGCTCAAAAGGCGGCGATTGTGGTCGGTGGTCGGACCGTGCCAGGTGCCTAATTAAGCACGTTGTTAGCCTGGACAAAAAAGCCGCTAAGCATGCTTAGCGGCTTTTTCTTTTACCTATACTTCGACTATGAAAATTAGACTCGTTATTGCAACCCGCGTGAGCGAAGAAGAGTTCTTCACGAGCACACTGTCAGGTCGATCGTTGAAGGTCAATCATCCGGATTTTGTGGAACTCGAGCTATTTGCTAATAACAAAACAGGCTTGCCGACTCTTTATAACCAAATCATTCGTGAATCAACCAATGACCCCGCGACCTTGGTTTTTGCGCATGACGACTTATTGCTGCTAGACTATTACTGGTGCAAAAGATTAATAGAGGGCTTGGAGCACTTTAGCGTGGTGGGATTGGCTGGGAATATTAGCCGTGCGCCGCGCCAACCCACCTGGTGGTTTGTCGACGAACAATTTAACTGGGATGCAAGAGAAAATCTCAGCGGTGTGATTGGCCATGGTGACCAGTTTCCGCCAGAAAATATCAGCTTTTATGGCGCCCCAAGACAGCAGGTGAAGCTCATGGACGGTGTGCTAATGGCCGTCGACAGTCAAACGCTGATTGACAATGACCTATATTTTGATGAGCAATTTGATTTTCACTTTTATGATTTAGATTTTTGTCGCCAAGCAGAAATAAAGGGTTTAGATTTAGGTACCTGGGATATTTCCTTTGTTCATGGAAGCAAAGGAAATTGCGGGTCAGAAAGCTGGCGTAGTGGCTATTTAAAATACATCCAAAAGTGGGGGCAGTAATGCAGCAAACACCCGTTCATGACTTACATAATCCAGATTTACTTCGTGTCATGGAGGCTAGCACTAGAAACGTACTAGAGGTAGGCTGTATGTCAGGCGCTTTGGCTCGCGAGTTTAAAAAAATAGCCCCTCACGCAATTTATACAGGAGTAGAAATTGATGCTAGTTATGCAGAATTAGCAACCAAATACTGTGATTCTGTATACACACTAAATATTGATGAAGCGCCTGATTATTTTTGGAAGATGAATTCAAGTGTGGATGCTTGGATCTTCGGTGATGTACTAGAGCACCTCAAAGATCCATGGAGGGTTTTGTCGCAAATTAATCAAATTATTCCTAAGGATGGCTATATTGCGGCATGTATTCCAAATGCGCAACATTGGTCGCTTCAAGCTAGGCTGAGTATGGGGGACTTTACATACGAAAACAGTGGATTGCTGGACAGGACGCATTTACGCTGGTTTACGAGACGAACAATTCATGAAATGTTTGAGAATACTGGATTCAAAGTAGTGCAAGAAATCCCCAGAATTTTTCAAGAAAATAACACTTCAGAAATACTGAAATCAATTTCGCATACAGCTGCTTTGTGTGGATTCAATCCAGAATTGGCTATGAAAGACGCCATACCGCTTCAGTATGTCATCAAGGCAGTACCCATGTGATTTGGATAAATTAGATTGTTGTTTTCATTGCAATCGTCACAAAAGAAGAGCGAGTTTCTTCAATTGAAATTATTTTAAATCCTGTCACCTCTAATATATTTCGTATTAATGTTTCATTGAACACATGGTGGTGAAGGCAGCGATTGTTAATATTATCAAGACTTCTTATTGCAAATTCTTGAAAGTTACCTGCGGCAGGATCTTTGCTTAGGTCATGAATACTTAATATTTCACGCAAATGAGTCATATCTGATTCATTGATATTATTGTTGTAATCATCAATGAGATGCTGAAACGAGGTATTCTCTCTTTGATGGTCAAAGTTACTTTTTTTATTGGGCAGGACAAGTAATATTAAATGATTGCTTTTTAAAACTCTTTTCCATTCTAAAAGTGCTTTGATTGGGTTCGCTATATGTTCCAAGCAGTCAGATGAAAGTAAAAATTCATAGGTCTCAGCCTCAATCTGAGTGAGGTCAGTCCCATCCGAAATGAATTGATGACCAAATTTATCAGGTAAGTATTGATAAGTGTTTCCTGCGTGAATTTCACCCTCCCAGACAGTTTTATTTGAGAAGTTGACGCCATCTACTCTTTGTGCTTTAAAGTAAACGGGAATAAGTGATCGAAAAATATGTGAAGGACCACCAATTTCGATACCTACTTTTTCAGATACGTAGTTAATCATATTCAAGATTCTCCATGCTGCGATTTAGTCTGGTATTCCAAATGCATGTCTCAATTCAATATAAGTCATAGAAGCGGGGTTTTTCACATCGCCCTCAAAGCCTCTTGCTAGAACGATTGGAGGATTTTTTCTTCGTTTTTCCATAACGACGATGCTGTCATACAGGGCAATCGAATATAAGTGGTTAGCCAAATAAGAGTTGTGGATTGTTGCCAGTGGGGCGTAGTACCAAGCATGCATCTCATCCATGATTGTTTTGATGTATTCATGAAACGAATCTGGATGTTTTAAGCCCCCTCCGTGTGACGGAAAGTAGCTGGTATGTGTATCTTCACAAACATAAGTCCCACCATTGGAGAGGATCGGAAAAATTGATTTAAATGTCACTATCTGCTGTTCCATCGTATGACCACCGTCATCGAGAACCAGATCGATTTTTGGATTCTTGACCTTAAATTCAGCCCAAAAATTGGGGTCAGCTTGATTTCCAATCCAGATTTCAAAACCTTCGGCCTCTAAACTTTTACATTGCGGATCTATGTCTACGCCAATAATTTTGGCTTCAGGTCCAAAAAATTCGCGCCACATTTGTAAGCTGCCGCCGTTTTGAATGCCAATTTCTAAAAAAGTAATCGGCTTATTTTTGTAAGCAGAAAATGTTTTTTCATAAACCTCGAAATAATCAATCCACTTATTGATCATGCGATCTGATTTGTTGATAAATGAGGCGAGAAGCTGATGGTTTGACATGGCGTTTGCTTATGATTTTTTTTGAATAAACAATTGAATTTGGTTTTCTAACGATGCAGTCAACAGCTTAGGATTTTTCTGCTTACGCAGCATGCTGCTTTTCACGCTTTTCACCAGTTCTTTTTGATACTCAGCGTCGTTGGCAATCTTCAAGGTGATGTCCACATACTCGCTGAAGCTATTGGCAATCAATTCCTGCAAGCCCAATGCACTCAGCATGCTGCGTCCCATGCGCGAGACCATGGTTTTGCCTGACAGGGTCACCATGGGCAAGCTGCAGTTCAGCACGTCATGTGTGGTCGAGCCACAGTTGTAGGGGTAGCTGTCCAAAAAGACATCGGCCACCTGCAGCCGAGCCAAGTACTCTTGGTAGCTGGTGCGGGGTGAGAACTGCACTTGATGGGCAGAGACGCCAATTTGCTTGAGCTTTCGTTGGAGCTCGGCCGTCGTCTTCTCGTTGTCATCCATCAGCCACAAAACGGCATGGGGGGCTTGTTTGAGGATCTGAGCCCATGACGCCAACAAGTCCTCGTTGATTTTGTACACATTGCCAAAGGCCGCCATCACAAAGGCATCTTCGGGCAAGCCCACTTGCGCGCGTGTGATGGGGGTGATGTCCGCCATGTTTTTGTTCAAGGGCAAAAAGCTGCCGTCTAAGTACAAGGGCTTTTCTGTGAAGTAGGGTGTCAACTCCTCCGGCAGTACATGGCGGTCGGCCACCACAAAGTCCAACCACGGCATGGCGGTGGTGCCAATGAAGCCCAGATAGGTGCCTTGCAGCGGGGCAGGGTGCAGGGCGCAAATGCCTGGGCGTGCGCCTGAGCTCAGGCCGTGCATGTCAATCAGCACGTCAATTTCATGGGCCAAGACCAACTCTGCCACCTCGCGGTCGCTCAGTGCGCCCACAGGGTGGAAGTGGTCAAACGCTTGCTTTAGTCGCGCACGGTAGGGTGTGCCATCTTCAGGGCTGTAGTCAAAGGCATAGACCTCAAATTTGCTTTTGTCATGCGCTTCTAAAAAGTCGGCCATCAACAGGCCAACGGCATGGGTGCAGAGGTCACCCGACAAATAGCCTAGGCGAATGCGCTTGTGTTTGTAGTGCTTGTCTTTGCTTAAAAACTCTTCTTTGAATCCATAGGTGCGACCCACAAAGGCGTGTGCTGACAGCAGTTGAATGACAGGGTCATCGTGTAGCGACAGCATGGCTAAGGGCGATGTGCTCATCAGCATGTCATTGGCCGAGACATTGGGCAGGCTTTGATACACCGGCCACATGCAGGCTTTTTGACGGATGTGCACCCAATGCTGGATCACGCCTGATTGCTTGGGGTTTATTTGCAGGCTGCGGCGCAAAGCTTGCTCAGCCATCTCGTATTGCTTGAGGTTTTCGTAAACGCGACCAATGTGATTGAGCGCGGTGACTTCCATCAGTTTGTCGCTGGTCGGGTTCACCACGCTTTGCGCGACCACGTTGGACCATTGGTCCAAGGCTTGTTGGTTTTGCCCTTTGCGCTCCAAGACCAAGCCCAGGTTGATGTGCGCCTGTGCCAGCTTGGGCTCGGTGGCGACACAGAGACGGTAGGCCTCTTCGGCCAAATCTGCCATGCCCAGTGTTTGAAGCACAGAGCCGTAATTGAACAGTGCCAGATATTTTTGTGGGTCGTCCGTGTGTTCAATCCATTGACGGTACAGGTGTGCAGATTCAATGGCTCGCTTCTCGGCTTGCAAGGCATCGCACTTGTACATGAGCTGATCCAGGCGAAGCTTGCCCATGCCGGCCAGCAACATGTAGTTGCTCAGCTCTTCATCTTGAATCAGTGCGGGTGCAGGGGCAGGGGCAGGGACGGCCGCTGCGATTGAGGGTGCAGCAGCAGGCGTCGTTTCTTTTTTTCGCTTGACTGTCTTGACGGGTAGAAGCATGGAGGATGGGGTGCGCGCGTTCATGTCATTCCCTGAAGGTGAATAAAAGTGTTGCCTAGACAAGCAGATTCCATGCCTGTCAGTTAGTAGGTTTCTTGACACTCGATGAGGCCTGATATTGAGTACGGGTTGGTGTCGAAAAATAAGTTGGTACGGAGTTTGCTTCGAAGATTGAAACCTAACCGATGGAGTAACCCATGACACTTATTCAAGAATTGATGAACCAAGCCAGCGTAGGCGGTTTGCTCAATACCCAAACCATTCAACGTTTCAGTCCAGCTGAAATTCGCGAGACCATTCAGTCTTTGGTGGCGAGTGAGCAGCTTGAGCTTGCCAATGCGCTTGGCGATGCGGGCATGAGTCTGTATCCACACAGCGAAGACATCTTGGCCATCACCAGCTTGCTGGCCATGATGAATCAAGACTGGGCCTTGGCCGTAGAACTCATGGATGAGTTGATGGAGGTGCAGGGTGGCAAAGCCCAGCCATTTACCTTCGTCATGCTGGTTCGCGCGTTGCGTTGCAACCTCGACCCCGAGCGGGCATTGGCGGTGGCGCGTCAAGGTTTGGCACTTTATCCAGGCCAAGTGGAATTGTTGGCAGAGAAATTGTCGCTGGATGATTTCAGCGAATCCATGATGCCCGCTGCGGGCTTGCAGCACTAAGCGGCAAACAGTCGCAACGGACCGGCAAGCGGCAACCGCTTGCCGTTTCAGCGACAAAACCTTGCCACTGAGTACTTAAATGAACATCAAATCACACGAAAAAAAGGGCAAACCCTTATTAAGTTGTGTCGAAATAAGTTGGCACGAGATGTGCTTAATCAGTGGTAAGTTTGATTGACCGATAGGGTCAGGAGAAAAAAATGGCAGTTATCAACACAAACGTTAAAGCATTGTTTTCGCAAATGGCGCTCGGCTCTTCTGGCCGTGCCCAAAGTATTGCAATGCAACAGTTATCGACAGGTAAGCGAATCAACTCAGCCCGAGATGATGCCGCAGGCATGTCGATCGCAACACGCATGACGCATCAAATACGCAGCTTGAACCAAGCTGTGCGCAATGCGGGTGATGCCATCAGTCTGATTCAGACGGCGGAAGGTGCGACCAACGAAATCACAGACATGATGCAACGCATGCGTGAGTTGGCCGTTCAAGCCGTGAACGATTCAAACAACAACTCCGATCGCAGCTATTTGGACCTTGAGTTTCAACAGTTGAAACAACAGATTGTCCAAATTGCCGACAACACAGAATGGAACGGGTTCCCTGTTCTTAACGGCAAAGCGGGTGAGCAAGTCGGTGAGATGCCGGTTTATAAGGTCACCTCCGAAAACAAGTCGGGCAGTGTCTTCATTAGCCCCACGACGACCCGAACCATGACAGGTTTTGGCGCAGGTGAAGTGCAAACATTCACGCTGGCCGGTGCGACCCCCACACCTGGCACCATCAACATTGCGGGTGTCGATATTGCCATCACCTCCTCGGAGAGCACGTTGGCATTGGCTTCTGCCAAGATTGAAACTACCTTGAACAACTCGTCGTTGTTCACTTCGCGTGGCATGACTGCGGCGGTTTCTGCGCTCGGCGTGGCCACGATCACTTACAGCGCTGCAGAGGGCGATGCGCCTTTGGCCATCGCCAATGTCAACACCGCAGCGACAGGCTTGAGCTTGTCTGCAGCGGTGTCGACCTCGCGTAAAGCGGCGACCAATTCCGCGGAAGTCTTCTCTGACAACGGCAAGTTCTTACAAAGCGGTTCTTTAGCGTTCTCTGTGGCATCAGGTGCTGCCAGTTCGTCGGTGGTGACCGCCACATTTACCAACCAAGATAACAAGCAAGTCACCATGACAGGTACCTTGGTGACGCAAAACCCTGCTGTGGTGAAGTTCGCCAAAGCAGATGGTTTGAACAGCTCGGTGATCTCCGGTGACTTGAGCTATACCTTGCAAGACTCAGATGGCGCTGCTATCAGTGTCGCGAGTCGCGGTGTGTCGATGAGCGTGGGTGTTGCAGGCAGCATTCCCAACATGCGCGAAGGCGACTTGACCATCAACGGCGTCATCATTGGCCCATCAACAGCTGCTGACGATACGTTGTCTCCCCGTAACAACGCTTCTGGCAGTGCGATTGCCAAGGCTGCTGCGATCAACCGCATGGCGGTGGATCAAGGTATCTCGCAAGGTGAGGCACAGTCCATCACGTTCAGCGGCACCCCCATGCCCGGCACGATCACGGTCGGTGGTGTGAGCGTGGTGTTGACCAACGATGACAACACGCCAGCACTGGCTGCCGCAAAAATTGCTGCAGCAATGCAAGCCAGTCCGTTGTATGACAACAGCACCAATCGCAACATTGTGTATGCGGCTGGTTCGGCGGTGATCAGTGTCAATTTCCCATCTAAAGAAGGCAATGTGTCCAAGCTGGACGTTGTGCCAGGCGCCACGGGCATTGCCAGTGTGGTGAATACCACGACCGAATATGCAGTCAAAACACCGGGTACAGGTGTCTTTGCGAAAGTCAATGAAAACGTGTTGACAGGCCAAGCCATGGTGGGCGGACCTGTGACCAGCGGTGTGGTATTCGTCAACGGCTATGCGTCTGCCGACATCACGACCATTTTTAATAACTCACAAGCCACGCGTGCCAACGTGGTTCGTGCGATCAACTTGATCAGCGACCGCACGGGTGTGACCGCGATTGATACAGGCTCTGATGCCAAAGGCATCAGCTTGGTAGCACCTGATGGTCGCAACATCGAAGTACGTTTTGAAACCGCCGACTCTTCCAATGCATTGATGTTTGGCCAACGCATTGGTTTGAAGGAAGGTGTCCAAAGTTCGACAATTTCTTTGGAATCCAAAATTCAAGCACCGGTGGTGCTGGGTGCTAGTTCGACGGGCGACATCAGCCGTATTGGTTTGGTGAGCGGTAACTTCTCGAAGAACGAATCGATTGTTAATACACGTATGCGTGACCCCGTCAAAGGTTCTGTGGCGCAAGTCAGCAGTGTGAAATTGACTGGTCTGGCCACAGCGAACGACAAGGCCACCATTGTGATCAATGGCACCACGTTCACGTCTGCCGCTGCGGCTGCCAGTGCCAAGCCACAGACTGTGGCTGAAGATCTGATCGCCAAAATCAACGCCAACAGCATCTTGGGTGTGTATGCGACCAAAGGCAAAGAGTTGGGTGAAATTTATCTGACAGCGCGTACCCCTGGTGTGTCGTACACCATGACATCGTCTGCCAGTACAGGCGCCACCATGAGTGTGGCCGCGACAGAGGTGACCGCCAACCAAGTGGCTGATACCAAAAACTTGGGCATGGATGACTTAGAGATCAATGGCATCGCGATTCGTCCCACAACGCCGCAAGATGACAAGTTCTCCAACACCGTGGTCTCTAGCAGCAACCCTGCCGCCAGCGGTTTGGCCCTTGCTGCCGCCATCAATGCGAGCACCAGTTTGACGGGTGTGACTGCAGAGGCCAACCCAGCGATCACTGAAGGTACCTTTACCAACACGGGCACGCCCATCAGCGGCAAACAAGCCTTGTGGGTGAACGGCACCAAGATTGAAGTGAATTTCGTTCAAAACGAAACCGGCACAGATCGCCGTGCCAAAGTCGTGGCTGCGATCAATGAACGTGTGGGTCAGCATGGCGTCACCGCCAGCGACAACGGCAAAGGCGTGACCTTGAATACCGATGGTCGTAACTTGTCAGTCTGGTTTGATTCGAGTCAAGATGAATTGTCTGCAGCCAACTTTGGTTTGGACAAAGGTGGTGCAGTTGCGCAAGTTTCGCGTATCAAAATTGCGGGTGCTGGTAGTGCTGCCACCACCGAAAAAGCTTCGGTGTATGTCAATGGTGTCATGGTGGAAACTGCGGCATTACCTGGAAGTGCAACCGCACCTCAAACTGCAACAGCACTCGCTTTGGCGATCAACAGTGAATCGGCGCTGAAGAACATTACTGCTGTGGTTGATCCAACTGATTCAAATTCTGTTTTGATCACCTCTAACGTGGCAGGTACAGCATTTGATTTGCGCGCACCATCAGTTGCTACAGCCAGCAGCCAAACATTGACTTTGGGTACTGTGACTGCCAACTCGACAGGTAAAACGGATGTGTCTGCGGTTGACATGAGCGCTGCTTACTTGTTGAACGTGTTGGGTAGCGCGACTGCCCCTGTCAGTGCCATGGACATCAAAACTGTTTACAGCACAGTTCGTCTGACATCGGATGCGCCCGTCTTGCCTGCCTTGCCAGGAGCTGATGGCTTGCCACCCAACATGATGAACATCACGGGTCGTCCAATCCAAATCCGTAGTGGTTCGGATGGTTTTGGTCCACAAAGCAACTTCTCTGCCTTGGGCTTCAACGAAGGCAGTTTTGGTGGCCGTGCCAGCCAAGACATGGATCCTCCACGCGTCGGTCGTATGGCCTTCCAAGTCGGCTCCAGTGCAAATCAAGTCATCACGATTGACCTCGCCGACTTTGGCAAAGGTGGCCCTATCACCGGTCAAATCACAGGTGATGCTGATCTGGCAGAGGAAGCACGTAAGGTTCGCATCAACACCCGTGAAGGTGCAACTGCGGTGCTGAATATGCTGGATGCAGCCATGGACAAGGTTAACGCTACACGCGCCACGATGGGTGCAGTGATGAACCGACTCGACCATGTGATCAATAACTTGACCAACGTCTCGATGAATATGTCGGCTTCACGCAGCCAGATCGAGGACGCGGACTATGCACACGCATCGACTGAGTTGGCTAAGACTCAAATCATGCAACAAGCCGCCACAGCGGTGCTGGCACAAGCCAACACCAGCCAGCAGTCGGTGCTCAAGCTCTTGGGTGGTTAATCACCACTCTTGAGTCACGCATTCGAGTTCAGGCATGAATAGCCAAGGCGCTAAGCCGTCATCCTTACCCTTACCCAAGGGCCCCAACTGCTGGGAGTGTCGCTACATGGCGATCACGTGGGATGTGCGCATGCCCTATGGCTGCAAGCTCATGGGCTTTCGTTCGAAAGTAGTTCCCTCGCTGGAGGTGCTGCGCACGGACGGGCGGTTTTGTGGCGGTTTCTCGCCCAAACCTGCTAAAGCTGACGCCCAAAAAGCCTCTCAAAAGCCTGTCGGTAACTCGTCGCAACGTCGAGAAACTGCCACTGGCAGGCTGATTACACACATAAATTTAATTACATAGGTTACAAAACGACCTGGCACGGCCTTTGCATAACAGTCTTACCTTTATTTCGGACTGTACTCAAAGTGAATGCTTCTTCTGTCAACGTAATTCATGCCGTGTGGTTGGACCCTTTCAGTCCAATCGACGCCGCAGATCGCGCCCAGCTGGATGCCGCAGGTATCAGTCTGGAAACTGTGTCAACCTTGGGCGACCTCACGCTGGCCTTGCGCCGCGCACATGTGTTGGTCATTCGCTTGGGCGATAGCGCCGAGCTGCTCCAAGAAGTTCAAACCCTCATTGCCCAACTCGGCCACACCGTGCCCGTGTTGTGTCGCGTGGACCGCCGCCGCATGGAAGTGGCTGTGGACGCGATGCGTTTGGGCGCTTTGCACGTGTTGTCGTCAGACGAGTGGTCTGCGGATGCATGGCAAGGCGCTGTGAAGGGCTTGAACGCCCCCGAACTCAAAACTAAGAGCTACGTGTTTGTGGACCCCATCAGCCAGCATTTGTTGGCCTTGGCCCAGCGCGTGGCGCAAACCGATGTGACGGCATTGCTGGTTGGCCCCACAGGCGCTGGTAAAGAAGTATTGGCCCGTGTGTTGCACGAGTCTTCACCTCGCGCCAAGGCGCCGTTTGTGGCCCTCAACTGCGCGGCCATGCCAGAGCACTTGATCGAAGACATGTTGTTCGGTCACGAAAAGGGCGCTTTCACGGGCGCTTTGAAAGAGCACAAAGGTTTGTTTGAACAAGCCCACGGCGGCACCATCTTCTTGGACGAAATCGGCGAGATGCCCATGAACTTGCAAGCCAAGTTGCTGCGCGTTTTGCAAGAGAAAAAACTCAACCGCTTGGGCGGCGAGGCCGTCATCGACCTCGACATCCGCGTGATCGCGGCCACCAACAAAGATTTGAAACTCGCCATTGAGCAACGCGAATTTCGCGAAGACTTGTATTTCCGCATCAGCACCTTCCGCTTGCGCATTCAACCACTCAAAGACCGTCCAGGTGACATCGTGCCTTTGGTGGCGCAGTCATTGGCGCGTCATGTCAAAGGTGGTTTGCCTTTCACGGTCACGCCTGAAGCTCAAGTGTTGTTGCAAAGCTACCCATGGCCTGGCAATGTGCGTGAACTCGAAAACGTGGTGCAACGCGCCGTGGTGTTGAGCGGTGGCCGCACCATCAGCCCCGCGCACTTGATGTTTGATGATGCGCAGATGGATGAGCAAGCCATGCCCGCTATCGCTGCTGCGCTGCCTCAAGCCACGATGGAAACCCCCGTTGTTGCTGTGCCCGTTGCGCCTGCGGTGCCTGTTGCATCAACACCGACTTATTACAGCCCCGTGCATTCGTATGCTGCCGCGCCCATGGCGCCGATCGAAATGCGTGAAGAGCCAGCACTACCGATCAACTTGGACAGCGCAGTCAAAGCCAGCGAATTGCAAGTGATCATGGCTGCGATTCAAAGCACCGACAGCCGCATGGAAGCGGCGGCTAAGTTGGGCATCAGCCCACGCACCTTGCGCTACAAGCTGGCACAGATGCGCACACGTGGCATGAATGAAGGAGCCTCAGCATGATTGATCGCATTTCACAAGCCAATGTTCAATCGATGATTGAAACATTGCGTGCTTATCAAACCCAATCCACAGGCACAACATCGACGGTCAACGAACCATCGACCACCAAGGTTGGACAGCCTTCGTTTTTTGACTCAGTCAAGAACGCGCTGGATAAAGTGAATGAATCCGACATCAAAGCAGATGCAATGCAAGAAGCTTATGACCGCGGCGAAGAAGTACCGCTCACTGAAGTCGTGTTGAGCATGCAGAAATCGTCGCTGGCTTTTGAAGCCACCTTGCAAGTACGCAACAAAGTGATGAAAGCGTACGAAGAAATCATGAACATGCCTGTTTGATACAGGATTGAGAGACTGATATGGCAACCGATACCTTAAACATGAACGCTGTGGGCATGCCCGTGGCCACTGGTGTAGAAACCACCGGCGCATCCAATGCGAGTGGGTCTGCTGCAGGCAATGCCTCACGCATGCCCGCATGGATCAACGCCAAAGAAGGCCCAGGCGCTGCGGTGATGGACGTGCTGCGCCAACCCACCGTGCGCAAGGTCTTGCCTTTCGTGGTGATCTTCATGCTGCTGATGTCAGTGGCTGTGTTCTTCACCTCGATGAAACCCACGCCATACCGTCCTTTGGTGTTGATGCTCAGCGACGCTGACAAACAACAAGCCATCGAAGCTTTAAAAGCGGCGGAGTTCAAACCTGAGGTGGATGTCAACACAGGTCAAATTTCTGTCCCCACATCGCGCTTCCAAGAAGCCCGCATGTTGTTGGCTTCCAAAGGTTTGCCACGCACCGAAGCGTCTGGCATGGACAACCTCAAAGACATGCCAGCCATGACCACCAGCCAGTTCATGGAGCAGGTGCGCTACAACAACGCGATGGAGCAAGAGCTGGCTCGCAGCATTGTGCAAATCGGCGGTATCAAAACAGCCCGTGTGCATTTGGCAGCGCCTAAGCAAAGCGTGTTTGTGCGCGACCGTGCACCCACCAAGGCGTCTGTGATCATCACCCGCTTGCCTGGTCGCACCATTTCATCGGCCAACGTGCAAGCCATCATTCAATTGGTGGCATCTAGCGTGCCTTACCTCGCACCAGAAAACGTGTCGGTGGTTGACAATTTTGGCAGCTTGATGAACGACATGTTGACGGAAGCGCCTTTGGGCTTGACCGCACAACAGCTGACCCACAAACAGCAGATGGAAGACCTCTATCGCACCCGCTTGATCCAGTTGCTCGCACCCATCGTCGGCGAGACCAACGTGACAGCTCAGGTGAGCATGAGCTTGGACTTCACCCAAACCGAAGTCACCACCGAAGACTTTGACTCACAAGACAAAGGTCCTAAAACACGTTCTGAGTTGTTTGTGGAAGACCGCAACACGTTCCGTGATGCAATTGGTATTCCTGGCTCGTTGTCCAACACACCGCCAGCGCCTACCAACCCACAAGCCACCACGCAAACCAACGCCGACCCCTTGAAGGGCGTGAGCGAAAAAGGCGTGCAGGTGACGGCGCGTAGCACCAAAAACTACGAACTCGACCGCGCAGTGCGCCACACCAAAGGTGCCATGGGCACAATCACCAAGATTGGTGTGGGTGTGTTGATCAACGAACGTCCTGTGGCACCGGGTGCCAAGGTCGAGAAAAATGCCGATGGTTCGACACCGACCTCTATTCCTTACACACCTGAAGAAATCGAACGCTTGAACCAATTGGTCAAAGGCGCTGTGGGTTTCAACAACGACCGTGGTGACGTGGTCACCGTGGTGGGCACCAAGTTTGAGCCTCAGTACGACCCCACCGTGATTCCTTGGTACCGTGACGAAAACTACCAAGTCATGGTCAACGCGGGTGTGGTGGGTGGCATCTTCTTGCTCATCCTCTTGACGGTGGTCCGTCCGATGGTGCGCCGCTTGTTGGCCCCCGAGATCGATCCCAAAGCCTTGGCTGCTGCTGCAGCAGATGCGGCTACCAACCAAGCTCAGATGGCGATTGATGTGGCGACTGCTGAGAATGCTGCGGCACAAGCTGCCGCCGCGCATGCCAAGAAATCACACGAAGGCGAGATGCTGCGTATTTCTGAAGAGGCCATGCGTGCCGCTGAAGAGTCTGCGCGTCAAATGCAAGATGCCACTTACGCTGCCGAGCAGGCGCGCTTGGCGGCAGAAGCGAAAGCCGCCGAAGAAGCCCGTTTGCGTGAAGAGGCACGACTGCGTGAAGAGGCTTTGGCTGCTGAACGCGAAGCCTTGGCCGCCGAGATGGCTGCCAAAGCAGCGGTTGAAGCCGAAACTGCCGCTGCTGCTCATGCCGCTGCAGAAGCCGCCGAAGCCGAAGGCGCTGACATTGAAATTGAAGAAGGCGAAACGCTGGAAGAGGTCAAGGCCCGCATGGCGAGCATGAAGCCTAAGAAACAGTCGATTTCTGCCGACTTGCTCAACACAGCGAATTCGTATGACGATAAAGTGGCGTTGATTCGCATGATCATGGCTGAGGACTCCACCCGTGTGGCGGGCGTGCTCAAGAGCTTGATCGAGAAGTAATAAATTTTCCGAGGATTTGAATCATGGCTGACGACACCATTGTGATGACCGACAAACTGCGAGCCGAGCTCGCAGGCATTACCAGCACTCAGCGTGCTGCCGTGTTGATGCTGTTGCTGGGCGAAGAGCAAGCAGCGGAAATCATCAAATTTTTGAGCCCCAAAGAGGTCCAAGCCCTGGGCGCTGCGATGGTGCAGGTGGCCAACTTCTCACAAGAAGCGGTGAACTTCGTGCTCGACGAGTTTGTCGATCATTTGAAAAATCAAAACAACGTCAGCATCGGTGGTGCGGACTATGTTGAAAAAGTCATGCGTTTGGCACTGGGTGACGACAAAGCCGCTTCGGTCTTGGGTCGCATCATGCCGGGCCAAGGCACCAAAGGTTTGGACATCCTCACTTGGATGGATGCCCGTGGCATTGCCGACATGATTCGTGGCGAACACCCTCAAGTCGTGGCCATCATCTTGTCTCTCTTGGAGAGCGAAGTGGCCGCTGACGTACTCAACTATTTGCCACCCGATGTGCGCCCTGAAGTGATTCAACGTGTGGCCAGTTTGGACACCGTGCAGCCTTCTGCCATGGCCGAACTCGAAGCCATCATGAAGCAGCAGTTCTCTAAGAACGCATCGGCACAGTCATCGAGCTTTGGTGGCGTGCAAGCCGCGGCCAAGATCATGAACTTGACGAAGACCGCGCTGGAAAACAGCATCATGAGTGGTTTGAATGAAATCGACCCCGACTTGATGCTCAAGATTCAAGACAATATGTTCACCTTCGAGAACTTGGTCAGCGTGGACAACAAAGGTATTCAGGTGCTCATGCGTGCGGTGGAGCCAGACTTGTTGATGATGGCTTTGAAAAACGCCAGCGAAGATTGCCAAGCGCGCTTCTTCGACAACATGTCCGAACGTGCCCGTGGCATGTTCCGCGACGACATGGAAGCCAAAGGCCCACAACGCATGGCCGATGTGGAAGACGCGCAAAAGCAGATCATGCGCAAAGCGCGTAAGTTGTCCGATTCGGGCGAATTGATCTTGGGCGGCGCAGACTTTGTTTAATCAACCCCATCCCGCTCGGGCTGACGTTCCTTGGCAGCCCAATGCCGGCATCGCTAAAAAGCTGAGCAGCCGTGGCTATGCCACGACCAGCTGGACCAGTGATGAGCCGCAGGCGTTTGCTGAGCTTGGCTACCCAGCCAAGTCCAGCGGGTTCTCGGCTGCACATTACCAGCCCACCAAGCAGCCGCTGAGCAAGCAAGCACAAGCCTCGCTGGCGCTGCTAGAGGGTGAATACCGCAACGAATCATTGGGTGAAGAAAAACCTGCACCTCAAGAGGGTACAGAAACGAACGAGCATTTGCCATTTGTGATGGACCACTTTGGTGCCACGCGCGTTTCGAAGCTGCGTGCCAACGTGGATGCAGAGGTCTTGAAACGCGCCATGGCACAAGCTGAATTGGCCGAGACCTTGGTGGTCAGCCCCATCACGTCAGACGAAAAAATCGCCGACCCCATCGTGATTCACCCGGATGTGCCGGACGAAGTGATCTTTGAAGCTGCGGCGTTGGAGGCCGCACCTGCTGATGGCGTTGAGCCTGTGGTGGTTCAGCCTGAAGAGTCGCCTGAAATGCTGTCTGCACGCGAAGATGTGGTGGCAGACATTGAAGAGGCTACCGTCATCATCGAGCCAGCAGAGCCTGAGTTGCCTGCGGTGGTCGGTGGCATTCCTCCTGAAGAAGTCGAACAACGCGAAGCTGAGCAATTTGCCAAGGGCCGCGCCCAAGCGCAAGAAGAAGCTGCAGCGCAGTTGGCTGAAGCCGTTGAACAGGCCATGGCTGAGGGTCTTGCCAAAGGACTAGAGCAAGGCAAAGCCGAAGGTTTGGCTGAGGGCTTGCAGCAAGGTTTAGAACAGGGCAAAGAACAAGGTTTGGCCGAGGGTGACAAAACCGCACGTGAAGCGGTGGCCGAAGAAATGGCCGCGCAACGTGTGCTGTTTGAAAACGTCTCGACCGAATTGGGTACTTTGATTGAAGACCCGAAGAAATTTTTTGAACCACTCAAACGTCTCGCCCTGCACATTGCAGAGCAAGTGGTGGTGGGTGAGCTGCAAACATCCAGCACAGCCATTGAGCGTTTGGTGCAACGTTGCTTAGATGAGTTAGACCACCCTGTGCATGGTGCCGTGGTGTTGGAACTCAACCCAGAAGACAAAGAGCGCTTGCAAGCGCAAGCTGGTGACTTCACCCAAGGCATGCGCCTCGAAGCCGTGCATGACATGCAAATTGGCAGTGTGCGCGTGTTTGCCAATGACACGGTGGTGGAAGATTTGGTCGCACACCGACTCGAAGGCTTGGCACGTGCCTTGTTGGTCGATGTGGACGAGTGGCGTGCCAAATCGCCTTTGGCACAACGAATTTTAGAAGTTCAAGAAGAAGCGGAGGACGGCGATGTTCATTCCTGACGTCATCAATACTTTGTTGATGGGTTTGATTTTCATGGTCGTGATCGTGACCATCGTGCGCCCCTTTGTGCTCAACATGGTCGGCCATGCGGCCTCAAACAGCGACATGCAAAAAGCAGCGGTTGCGGCAGTAGAACGCGAGATGATTCGCAAAGCCGAATTGTTTGAAGCCCAACGTGCCGACAAAATCAAGTACCAAATGTTGCTTTTGGAAAAACCCGAAAAACCAAAACCAAAACCTGTGTTCGAAGCCGAACCAGAACCCGAAGTGGTACCCGTGCCTGTGGCCGAAGTGGCACCAGAACCTGTGGTGGAAGCAGCCTCTGAAGTGGTGGCCGAACAACCCGCAACGTCTGACGTGATGGAGACGCCCGCAGAGGATGCGGCTGCAGATACTTCACCCATGGAGGGTGACGCCACCACGGCCGATGCTGCAGAAGCGGCTGACGATGAAGAAGCTTTGGGTGAAGGCGAGATTGAAATTCGCGAAGGCGAGACTTTGGCTGAAATCAAAGAGCGCATTCGCAAAGAGCAGCAAAAAGCCAAGAAGCCAACCATTCCGCCAGAGTTGCTCAACAGTGCCAACAGTTATGAAGACAAAGTGGGTGTGGTACGCATGGTGGTGCAAGCCGACCAAAGCCGTGTGGCCAATGTCATTCGCGGCATGATTCAGGTGAAATAAACACAGCCCATGCTCGACTTTGCCAAAGAAGTTCAGATCAGCCTGCCCAAGCTGCGCACCCCAGAGCCGCAACGCAGCGGCACCTTGGTGCGCTTGGTTGGCTTGACGCTGGAGACGCGCGGCATCATGGCTCCCTTGGGGGCTTGTTGCGAAGTGATTGGCAAAGAAGGCCACCGTGTCGAAGCTGAGGTGGTGGGTTTCAACGACAAAACCTTGTACCTCATGCCCTTCACCGATCCTGTCGGTGTGGGCCCTGGTGACACGGTGCGCATCATGTCCAATTCTGGTCAAGTGCGTTTGGGCAACGAATTGTTAGGTCGTGTGATCGATGGTCGCGGTGTGCCGATTGATGGCAAGCCCATGCCTCATTTGCCCGATCAACTCAGCCTTTTGGGCTGTCCGCTCAACCCGATGGAACGCGGTCCGATTGAAGAAATTTTGGATGTGGGTGTCAAAGCCATCAATGGCGCACTCACCATCGGTCGTGGTCAACGCATTGGTTTGGTCGCGGGTTCCGGTGTGGGTAAGAGTGTGCTCTTGGGCATGTTGACCCGTTTCACCAAAGCCGACATTGTGGTGATTGGCCTGATTGGCGAACGTGGCCGCGAAGTGCAAGCCTTCATTCATGAGTCTTTGGGTGAAGAAGGTTTGGCCAAGTCCGTGGTCATCGCGGCGCCTGCCAACGTGTCGCCAGTGCTGCGTCTCAAAGCCACGCACATGACGCACGTGATTGCTGAATACTTTCGTGACCAAGGGAAAAACGTGTTGATGCTGTGCGACAGCTTGACCCGTGTGGCTCACGCGCAGCGTGAAATTGGTTTGGCGATTGGTGAGCCACCTACCGCCAAAGGCTATCCACCTTCGGTGTTTGCCTTGTTGCCTAATTTGATTGAGCGTGGTGGTGTAGGCCGTCACGGCCATGGCTCCATCACGTCGATTTACACCGTACTCGCTGAAGGTGATGATGGCAACGACCCGATTGTTGACATCGCACGTGCGTCGCTCGATGGCCAAGTCATGTTGTCACGCCGTTTGGCTGACCAAGCGCATTACCCCGCGATTGACTTGAACGGTTCCATTTCGCGTGTGATGCAAACCTTGGTGAGCCCCGAAGAACTGAAGCAGTCCAACAAGTTGAGACGTTTGTGGTCGGTCTACCAACAAAACGCAGACCTCGTGCAAGTGGGCGCGTATGAAGCCGGAAGCAACCCCGAGCTGGACGAGGCCATCCGTTTGCGCGAGCAGATGGTGGACTTCTTGCGCCAAGACATGGACAAGGGCCAAGACTACGCGATGACGCGTAATCAACTGAGCCACATGCTGTCATGAAGCCCCGCGCTGCATGGCCCGTGCTGGCCAAAAAAGCCAAAGAGAAATGCGATCAAGCATTTGTAGCGTTAAAAGCTGCGCGCGAGCGCGTGACACAGTTACATCAAAGCCGTGAACGCATGCAGATTTTGTATTCTGACTATATGGTTCGCAGCAAAGAAGCAGAAAGCCGCTCGCACACCATGTCCGAGACTTTGAATTTTCGAGCCTTCATGCAGCAACTTCAAGGTCTGATCGCTCGGGTGAATATAGATTTAAATGAAGCTCAGCACGCTGTTGAAGTCAAGCGCTTGGCTTTGAAAGCGGCTGAACAAAAACGCATTCAAATGGAAACTTTGGTCGAGCAAGACCTGAAGGCCGTGCGCGATTTTCACCGCAAGCGCGAACAAAAAGAGATGGATGCGGCGGGCGTCACCCTCTACAACCTCAAGCACTGACTCTGCGCCGCTTAGGCGCTGACCCAACCCGCCTGCAACCAATGCCAGTAGCTGGGTTTGAAAGCCCATGGCATCCACGTGGTTGGGGTGTCTGGTGCAAACACATGGCCGGTAAGGTGGTCTTGCCACACCTCTTTGGCGCCCACACTGGCCAACAGCTTTTGTGAAAACGCAGACGCCATGCCTTGCTTGGCTGTGACGTGATGGCTCCACACATTCAAACCTGCAGGCAGCAAACGCCCATCGGTGGGACCCGACAAAACATCGTGCAAGCTGCCCCAGTTGCGGCCTTGGAGTGTGGTTTTGAGTTGGCCCAACTCGCGCTCCACGCGCGCTTCATCACGCACTCGGTAGCGGTGTTGGCCCAGCACGTTGTCAAACCAAAGACAAGCGTGTGGGTGTTCTTTCAAAATTTCTGGCAAGGCCACCAGCGCATCTAAGCGATGGTGATGTACCTCAATGCCCAATGCTTTGAGGCGACGGCCATGGCGCAAGTCAAATAGCCAAGGCGCTAAAGGATCAATGTCGTAGGTATCTATGCGTTTGAAGCGTGCCAACCAGCTCGGCGGCATCATCCAGCCCGCGCTGCCGCCAATCAGCAACAAATGCTCAGACTTTGGCGTGACTTGCGCCAAGAACTGCTCAATCAACTGCACGGTGGGTTGCCAACGCTTGCGTGAGTAATGCGCATGCACGTGCCAGTTCAGGCCGCCCGTGCCGCCTGCATGGATGAGATCGCGAAGCAAGCCCATGTGTGCTTAGCAGACCAAACGCATGATTTTGAAGATGGGGGTCTCAGGTGGGACGGGCTCAAACGGGCCAATCACGCCTTCGGTCGACAAGGTGTCGCCACTCAAGCGCACGCCGGTGTGGTACGACAGGGACAAGGTGCGCACGGTTTGTTCTTTGCAATTGAATTCCATCTGCATACGCGTGGACTTGAAGTTCTTGCCTGTGGGGGTGTGCACTTTGGGTTCACGGTAGTCCAGCATGGTCCACGCTTTGTGGTTCTCACCTGCGTGGGTGATGTTGTCGGTGTCCACATAAAAAGTGCCGATGTCAAACAAACCCACCGCCATCCACTGAGCGGCAAGTGTGAGGTTGCTGGTAAGCACGAGGCTGGCAAGGAGGAGGGCTTTGAGGTGATGCATGAAATAACTATACCGTGCCGAGAAGCTGGCACGTGCCTTGCAATACCCCTAGAGATAGGCACGTCCAGTGTCAAAAAACCGTCATCGCGCACAGGAAAAACATCATGCAAAGTTTCGATTGGGGTCAATTCATTGCCAGCACGCTCAGCGTGCTGTTGCTGCTGTGTGGCGCTTTGTGGTGGGTCAAACGCAACCGCGGCTTTGCCGCAAATGGTGCGGAAGACAAACGTATTCAAGTGCTGGAGGCTCTGCCTTTGAGCTTGAAGCACAAGATGGTATTGATCCAAGTCGACAACCAAATGGTGTTGGCCAGTGTCAGCCCTGCCGAGGTGAAAACACTGCACGCTTGGACGCAGGAGGCCAGCCATGCTGCGTAAGCCCATCACCAAAAAAATTCTCTATGTCATCTTGGGCTTGCTCTTGGTGGCACTGGCTTCTCTGCCCATGATGGCCCACGCGCAAGGCATTCCCTTGGTCAACGTATCGGGTGCTGGCAAAGGTGGTCAGCAATACAGCATGAGTCTGCAATTGCTGGGCTTGATGACCACGCTCACGCTGTTGCCATCCATGCTGCTGATGATGACCTCGTTCGTGCGCATCATCATCGTGCTCTCCATCTTGCGCCAAGCCATTGGCACCGCGCAAACACCACCCAACACCGTGTTGGTGGGTTTGGCCTTGTTCTTGACCTTCTTCATCATGTCACCTGTGTTTGAGCAGGTCTACAAAGAAGCGGTTGGCCCCTACATGAACGGCAACCTCGACTTTGACAAAGCCTTGATCAAGGCTGAAGTGCCCGTGCGTGACTTCATGACCAAGCAAACACGTGAAGACGACATTGCCATGTTCATGCAAATTTCTAATCGCCGCGAGTTGACAGATGCCACGCAAGTGCCATTCACCACCTTGATGCCAGCGTTCATCACGTCTGAAATCAAGAGTGCTTTTACGATTGGTTTCTTGATTTACATCCCGTTTGTGGTGATCGATTTGATCGTCGCCAGCGTGTTGATGTCCATGGGCATGATGATGTTGTCGCCCATGATTATTTCGATGCCGATCAAGCTCATGCTGTTCGTGCTGATTGATGGTTGGACGCTGTTGATGGCTTCACTCGCCAACAGTTTTGTGTTTTAAGGAGCCGCATCATGGATAGCGCAGCAGTTGTTGATTTAGCCCGCCAAGCCCTGTGGATGACGATGATCATCTCGGGTCCTTTGCTGGCTGTGGGTTTGATCGTCGGTTTGGTGGTCGGTATTTTTCAAGCCGCTACCTCCATCAACGAACAAACCTTGAGTTTCATTCCTAAAATTTTGGCCGTGGGTCTGACCACGTCCTTGGCCGGCGGTTGGATGATCAACACCATGGTGGATTACACCAAGGGCATCTTCACCCGCATTCCTAGTTTGTTCATGTAAGCACACGCAGCCATGAACGCCTCACTCATTGAAATCCTAGACAAGTTTTTGGTCGTCATTTGGCCCATGCTTCGCTTGTCTGCATTTCTGGCGTTCACGTCTATTTTTTCAGCCCGCGCTGTCAATATGCGCATTCGCATTTCGTTGGCATTTGCGATGGCCTTTTTTGTGTCGCAACAAATTGAAATTCCCAAAATTGACCCCGTCACTGCGGATGGTTTGATGGAAATTTCACGCCAAATTTTGATTGGCCTCACCATGGGCTTGGTCTTCCAAGTGGCCTCTGCTGCGCTGGTGGTAGCCGGTCAAGCCATGTCGGGCTCGATGGGTTTATCCATGGCCAACATGGTTGACCCCAACATGGGCAGCGTGCCCGTGTTGTCACAGCTGTTCAACATCATGGGCACCTTGGTCTTCCTCGGTATGGGGGGGCACTTGATTGTGTTTGGCTTGGTGATGGAGTCGTTCAAGCTCATCCCAATTGGCCAAGCGTTTTTCTCGCAAGACATGCTGGGCAAGATGATCAACTGGAGCTCCATGATGTTCTTAGGTGCTTTGCTGATCGCTTTGCCCGTGATGATGACCTTGCTGTTCATCAACGTCGGTCTAGGTTTTGTGGCCCGTGCGGCACCGAGTCTGAATATTTTCACGGTCGGTTTTCCGGCCTTGATCTTGACGGGTTTTGTCGTCATGATTTTTTCAATGGGTAACAACGTAGCCCGCATCGATTGGGTATGGACGCAGGCTTTCATGATGCTGCGTTCGTATTTGGGGGGCTGACATGTCGGAAGAAAGCGGCCAAGACAAAACCGAAGAACCGACGGCGCAGCGCTTAAAGAAAGCCCGTGATGACGGGCAAATCGCGCGCTCGCAAGAATTGGCTCCTGCGGCCATGATGGTGATTGCCACCCTATTTTTCAGCATGATGGGGCATCACATCTTCAGCAACATGAGCAACCTGTTCAAGAGCCAGCTTCAGTTTGATCGCCGCATCACTGACAAGGCGGAGCTGTTGCCCGCAATTTTTGGTAGCTCGATGGTGGATGGTTTCTTGATCGTGCTGCCGTTGATGGCCATTTTGTATGTGATCGCCATTTTGTCGACCACGTTGGCGGGTGGTTTGATCTTCTCGCCCCAAATGATCATGCCCAAGTTCAGCAAGCTCAACCCCATGACGGGTTTGGCGCGCATGTTTGGCAAAGAGGCTTTGATTAATTTGGGTAAAGCCTTGATCAAGTTCTTGCTGGTGGGGGCCATCTTGTTGGTGTCGGTCATGAACAACTTGGAAGATCTGACCCACATCTCACAGATGGATTTGAATGCTGCTGTCAAAGTTGCAGGCACCATCATTGTGGATTCTTGTGTCTGGCTCAGCCTCGGGCTTGTGTTGGTTGCTTTGGTGGATGTGCCACTGCAGCGTCATCAACTGAATGAAAAGTTGAAAATGACCAAGCAAGAAGTGCGCGATGAGATGAAAAACTCGGAAGGTAGCCCCGAGGTCAAAGGACAAATTCGTCGTCGCCAGCGCGAGATCTTGAACAACAAGATGATGGGCAAAGTCAAAGACGCGGATGTGGTCATCACCAACCCAACACACTTTGCGGTGGCCTTGTCGTATGACCCGATGGGCGACGGTGCGCCGCTCTTGATTGCCAAGGGTGAAGATGGCTTGGCAGCCCGCATTCGTGAGGAAGCCAAAGAGCACAACGTTTATATTTTTGAGGCCCCTTTGTTGGCTCGCGCCTTATACTTCACGACCAAGCTGGATCATCCGATTCCAGAGGCGCTGTACCACGCTGTTGCGCAGGTCATTGCCTATGTGTTCAGCCTGAACCAGTCTTATGGTCGTGGCCAGGAAGTGGTCAAACCATCGCCCTCCGTTCCGGACGACATGAAGTTCGATTCGAACGGTGCTTTGATGAACTCTTAAGACCCAAGTTTGAGCCCGCATGACAGACATCTACCAAAGCCCCGGTGACCGGTTGCGATTTGAAATACTCCTGAAGTCATTGACCGAAGGCAGCATCAATCTTGCCGTGCTGAGCGACCATGACATGGTGCTCGATTACTACGGCAGCTTGTTTGAAGAGCGTCTGCGCGCGAAGGGCGAAAGCCACATTGAATGGTGCAGCTCGACCAACTCTGAGCGCTTGGTCCAAAAGTTCAACGAAATTCTGTCTGAAATCACGCTGGATCAAGCGTTGGAGAAAGACAAAAAACACGCGCCTCGTCGCTTCTTGGTGTTCCGCGATTCGATCTTGATGCAAGACTTCGAGCTGCAACTGTTGGCGCGTTTGGTCAATGGTTTTCCGGCTGGCAACATCAGCGTGATCTTGCTCATTAACAGCGCTGGCAATTACCAAAGCAAGCTGGAAGCCTTTGGCAAGAACTTGTTGAAATGGGAGGTTGAAACCGAAGCGGGTGAGCCCAAAAAGCAACTCACCGATTGGGTTGCCACCACACCCGACCCTGAACCTACTTTGATTGAGCCCTCTTTCTTGCCAGAGCCACCCACCCTGAGCGATGAAGTGATGCCTGTGTCTAAGTTGCTCAATCTCCCCACCAAAACTGCGTGGCGTGTGCCGGGCTTTGGCAAAAAGCAAGAGCCTCAGTTGGAGGCCGAGCCTTTGCCCGCGTTTGTACCGCCTCCAGTTTCCCCTCAAGTCTCGCCAGTTGCATCGCCCCCCCCTGATACCTCACGCGAGCCTACGTTGAGTTCGCCAACGCCTTTGGCTGGCGCAACACCTGCATCCGCCGATGTGGACCTTTTCAAACGTCCCGCCCGCAAATCGTACGCAGGCTGGGTGCTGTTGGTTTTGCTGCTGTCGATGGCGGTGTTTGGTTTCATGTACAAAGATTGGGTGCTTGAAGAAGCTGAGTTGTTGAAGAAATATTTGCTGCGCGGTACACCCGCTGTGGCCGCCCCCGATGAAGCGGCCAGTGCAGCGGCGGCTGCGAGTGCCGAGGCCTTGGCTGCTGCAGAGCTGGCTGCTTCCGTCGCCAGCGAGGCCGCACGCGTGGCGAGCCAGGCCGACGACGTGGCCTCTGCGGCCAGTGCCGTGGCTGTGTCGGCTGTGCCCGCTGCTGTGGTGGCTTCTGATCCCGTCGCCGTGGCATCAGCCGAGCCGAAGGTAAAGAAACCTGCTGACAAAGTTGAGGTGAAAGCGGAAGCCAAACCAGAGGCCAATTCAGATGAGGCATGGGTCAACCAATTGCCCGCCAATGGCTATGTGGTCCAACTGGCCGCGATGGACACGCAAGATGAAATGCGCAGTTTCCAGCGTAGCAATGCGGCTTATGCAAAGGCCCGCATCATGCGTGCGCGTCACAAAGACACAGGTAAGCGCTATTTCATTTTGGTGGCCGGGCCTTTTGAAACCAAAACTCAAGCCGATACGTTCATGCAGTCCAGCCCATTGCTGGCCAAAGGTTGGTTGCGCAGCACCAAGTCGATGAAAACCCAATTTACGAAGTCCTGACGCCTAGCTAGGAACGCGCCTTATGAGCCAAGAACACGACAAATCCAGCCATGCCGATGGGCCTGTGCATGAAGGTATTCATACCGAGCCGCCACCGTTTGAGCCGGGTTACCAACCTGAGTCATTGCCTCAAATCTCGGTGCCTGATTTGTCCCCAGATGCTGAAGGCCTGACAGCCGAAGCGCTGTCGCAAGTCCCAACGCTCACTGAGTTGGTGGATGAGGCCGCGGCAGAGCCAGCTCCAACCGCGTCGGCAGTGGCGGTTCCAGAGACCTCAGAACCCGAAGAACCTATTCAAGACACGCCAGTTCAAGCCGATACATGGGTTGAAGAGCTACATGTCCGGATGGGCAAGCTCACGGACGACATACACACACTCAACGCCCGCCTAGACCGGCTTGATGAACGAAACAAGACAACAAAGGCTTGAACATGGCTGAAGAACAGAAAATTGCAGAAGAGGTGGCAACGCCTGAAGAAGCCATCGTTGATATTGATGCAACTGCGGACCGCTTGACCGAAATTGCGTCTCAATCGCTCGATACCAATGAGGTGGCGCGCCAAATTGAAGAGCTGACATCGGTGGTGCTTGACTCTGCTGAGGTCTCCACGCGTTCTGCGTCTATTGCTGCTGACGTGAGCGCCACCATGCGCGCTGTGGTGTCCAAAATTCAAGAGAACAACCAACGCAATGTGATGCATTCACGCATCATGTTGGGAGCGTTCTGTGCGTGTTTGTTGATTGCGATGGGCGTTTTCTTTGCCATCACATTGAAGATGACCAAGTCCATCAAAGAGCTCGACACCATGGTCTACGCCATGGCCAAGCGTGTGATTGAGGTGGATGCCAGCTTGACGGCGATTGGTAAAACCAATGCCGACTTCTCTGAAATTACCGAGAAGCAAGAAGAAGTCATCACCACCCAAACCCAAGTCGCCAAACGCTTGGAAGAAATTGGCAAGAGCATGGCAGCCATGCCTGCTGTGGTGGCGGTGGAAGCCAACAAATCCAGCGACCTCAAATTCAAGGACATGCAAAAGCAGTTGACGGGTTTAGAAAGCAAGCTTCAGTCGTTTGATTCGAAGTTGCAGTCTGTGGCCGAAAAAACGTCTGCGCGTGTGCAGCCGCCAGCGCCTGCCGTGCCGCAAGGCCCCAGCACGCAAGTGCTGTTGACTGAAATTCAGAAAATCAAATCAGATTTGAATGCGGCCGTGCAAGTGCGTGAACGTACGCAAACAGCAGCAGAAGCGGCGGCTCTTAAGAACATTGAGAAAACCGTCGACAAAGCCGCAGTCGCTGCGGGCGATGCACAAAAAGCTGCGGACAAAGCCGCGCAATCGGCCAAAGCTGCGGGGGATGCGCAAAAGGCTGCCTTGGACGCACAAAAAGCCGCTGCCGCATCTGAAAAAGCGTCTGCTGCTGAGCGCCTGGCACAGCAAAAAGCTGCTGCTGAGCGTGCCGTTGCCATGCGCATGCAGCCTGAGAAGCCCGAGAAATCTGCGGACCAAATTGCCGCTGAACGTGCGGCCGCCGAAAGAGCAGCTGTAGCCCGCGCCGCTAAGGCTGCTGCTGAAAAAGCCGCCGCAGAGAAGGCGGCTGCCGCTGAAAAAGCACGTGCAGCATCTGCTGCTGCCGCGGCTGCACCTCAACCTGTTGTCGTGCGTGAGAAGCCCATTCAATACCCGCGCGCGCAGGAGTGATCTTGGGCTTATGCGGGTTGGACCGCAAAGCTCTTGGCACTGCTGAGCGGCCAATCGCTGAACACCGCAGGCAACGCACTCACATCGCTTTTTAGCAAGACACCAGGGGCGATGGTGTCCACCAAATCGGACAGATGCAGCGTTTGTGTTTCGCTCACACGGCGCATGATGTGGCGCGGTGTGAAATCGTGCGGTGTTTGCAAGCCTGAGGCTTCCATCAACTCTTGCAAGGCTTCCAGTGTGTGTGCATGGAAGTTATGCACGCGCTCGGCTTTGCTAGGCACCACCAGCGCCATTTGGCGTGTGGGGTCTTGGGTGGTGACCCCAGTGGGGCAATTGCCGGTGTGACAGGTTTGGGCTTGAATGCAGCCCAGTGCAAACATGAACCCGCGTGCGCTGTTGCACCAATCGGCACCCAACGCCAAAGTGCGCGCCATGTCAAAGGCGCTCACAATTTTTCCGCTGGCACCGACACGAATGGCATCGCGCAAGCCTGCACCGACCAAGGTGTTGTGCACCAAACGCAGCGCTTCTTGCAGGGGCATGCCCATGTGGTCTGAGAACTCAAGCGGCGCGGCGCCTGTGCCACCTTCGGCGCCATCGACCACGATGAAGTCGGGTTGAATGCCGCTGTCCAGCATCGCTTTGACAATGGCAAACCACTCCCAAGGATGACCAATACACAACTTGATACCGACAGGTTTGCCTTCGCTCAAGGTGCGTAGTTGTTGGATGAAGGCCATCAATTCCAAGGGCGTGCTGAAACTGCTGTGGGAGGCAGGAGAAACGCAGTCTTGGCCCACCATCACGCCGCGTGCTTCCGCGATTTCTTCTGTGACCTTGGGGCCGGGCAAAACGCCGCCATGGCCGGGTTTAGCACCTTGGCTGAGTTTGATTTCCACCATCTTGACTTGCGGTGAGCGCACGTTCTCTGTGAAGTGCTCGGGGCTGAAATGACCTTGGTCATCGCGGCAGCCAAAGTAGCCAGAGCCGATTTCCCAAATCAAGTCGCCGCCATTGGCGCGGTGGTGACGCGAGATCGAGCCTTCACCCGTGTCGTGTGCAAAGCCACCTAGCTTGGCGCCTAAGTTCAAGGCTTGGATGGCATTGGCGCTGAGCGCGCCAAAGCTCATGGCCGAGACGTTGAACAGACTGATGTCGTAGGGCTGTGTGCAATCTTTGCCGCCAATTTTCACGCGGAAGTCGTGACCAGATAACTTGGTGGGGGCGATGGAATGGTTGATCCATTCATAGCCAATGGCGCGTACGTCGAGTTGCGTGCCGAAAGGCCGTTTGTCAGAAGCCCCCTTGGCCCGTGAGTAAACCAAGGTGCGTTGGGCCCGCGAGAAAGGCGAAGCTTCGGTTTCTGACTCTAAAAAGTATTGGCGAATTTCAGGTCGAATGGTTTCGAGCATGAAGCGCAAATGCCCAATGATGGGGTAGTTGCGCAAGATCGCATGGTGCGATTGCTGCAAGTCGTACAGACCAATGATGCTGAGGCATAAAAACAAGGCGGGCCACCAACCACTCAGGCCCATCACACCTGCACCAAGCAGCGTGAAGATCAATAAAACCACTGAAGCCATGAACGCTGTGTAGCGCACTGGATAAATCTGATTGAGTTTGTCCAGCATGCGAAGCGCTCCTTTGGCTTGGGTGTATTTATCGTTTGTTTGTCAGCTTGGCTGCGAGTTTGGATTGCGCCAAAGCCGAGACTTCGGCGCGCAAGCGCGCGGATGACAGCTGTTGATCCGCCGCATGCTGCACATCTGCGAGGTGAGACAAGATCGTGCCGCGCAAGTCGAGCAAATCTTGGTCAAGCTTTTGCAAGCGTTCTTGCAACTCGCGTTGCAAAGCCATGCGTTGGGTGAGCAAATTCACTTCAGCCGCGATGGTGCGCCATGTTTGCGTCAGCTCGTCGCTAGGGGGAATGCGCAGTTGTTCAAACAACTCATGGATGAGCGGGTCGAACAGAGGCGATGCGTTGTCGCTGGCCTCTGGTGTTTCGGTCAACGTGGGGACGTTTTCAGGCACCGCTGCGTGCTGAGGCTGATACGAAGGCTGTGCAGAAGCCGGTGGTTGCTGTGTATGGGATTGCAAAATCGCATTGACTTGTCCCCATCCGTCTTCAGGCGTGTACTGCTTGAGTCCTTTGAAGGACAAGAATTGTGGTTCGGTGCTCATTTGCTCATCACGCCCATAGACATGCGTTTGAGGAACTGTGGAATACCCATAGACGCAATGTGTGCAGGCTGTGAAGTACTAGCGTGTGCGGCTTGTTTTGCGGGCATGTCATCGGGGCGAACTTTTTGCATGCGGTGACGACCTAGGATGGAGTATTGGCTTGACAGCGTACTTGTGGTTGCCAGCAAGTTGCTACGTTTCGCGCCTGCTGCAGCGCTATTCAACGACGAAGACACGGTGCCGCGCATGACGGATTGCGTGACGCGTGTGCTGCTTGTGGTTTGACGCATGCCTTGCGCTGATTCGCGCATTTCGCGGGCCGCACAAACCGATTGACCGAATTCATTGAACGAGGTGCCACAAGCATCTTGTAAGTCCATCAAATAGCCACGCTCAAACATTTCGCGCGCTGTTTGCGCTTCCAAGATCGGGGGCGCGAGCATGAAGCTGACGGGAAAGCGTTGTTTCGAGAACACATCGCTTTTGAGTTGATCTGGTTGCACGCGAGTAGGGCACACCAACAAGGTGGGCGGCGTGTGAATCGCTGAATCAAACACCCAGCGGTGACGACTTAAGAAGCCGGCCGTTGCGGCCAATTCGATTTCAGAGACGGAGGTGGGGACGATGACCAAGTCGAATTCGAACATCAATTCGCCGGCGATGGAGTCGGTCCAAGTCAGGTCACAAATGACGACCTCGGTGCTGCTGGCGGCGCGTCGCAAATGCAGACGTGCATCCAAGATAGGGCGGTTGCCGCCTTGGTCCAGTGGAAGGATGTGGTGTTGCACCACCACCCCAATATTGGGGGCGCGTGTCAGCCATGTGCTGGAGGATCCGTGTGTGTCAAAGTCAATCATCGTCACCGTTTGGCCTTGGCGGCGCAAATAGGCGGCCAAGTTGGCGGAAACGGTGCTTTTGCCGACGCCACCTTTTTGACTGGTGACCAAAATTTTGAATGTTGACATCTTTTTATCCTTCGCACAGAGGCTGTGCTGCATGGTGAGAAACACCCGCAATTTCTAGCGGGGAATGGAATTTACATGGCTCTTGTTAAGCCAGTCAATGCGTCATTTGGCTGCTAAATGGCGGCCTGAACGCGTTTTATGCGTCGAATTGAATACTTTTATTCGTATCGATATAATTAAAAGAATCAAAATTAAGAAAATTACCTATGTTATTGATTTGTAAAAGAATTTTAAATAGTGTCAAAAAAAACAACACTGCGGTCGCAAAAAGCCATCCGTTAAAATTGCGGGGTTAATTTAAAAACTGAAAGTTCTCATGTCCAAACGTCTTTTTGCTCTTCTGTCTATCGTGTCAGTCGCCTTGTTGTCGGCTTGCAGTTCTACCAAGTTGGACAACGTGTCAGATGCCAAAGCATCTTCTTCTGTGGCTTCTGTGGCTGCCGATCACTTGAACCCCAACAGCCTGATCTCCAAAGAGCGCAGCGTGTACTTTGACTTCGACAAGTTCGACATCAAAGCCAACCAAACTGCCGTGGTTGAGCGTCAAGGCAAGTACTTGGCTGCTAACCCTGCTTTGAAAATTCGTGCCGAAGGCAATGCCGACGAGCGCGGTGGCCGCGAATACAACTTGGCTTTGGGCCAAAAGCGTGCTGAAGCTGTCGTGCGTGGCTTGAAGGCTTACGGCGTGAAAGATGGTCAAGTTGAACCCGTTAGCTTTGGTAGCGAAAAGCCTTTGGCTGCAGGCCATGACGAAGCTGCTTGGGCTCAAAACCGCCGCGTTGACTTGGCTTACCCAAGCAAGTAATTTATTGATTCATCGCTGCGGTTCATGCAACTTAACAGCGAAGTCATCACAACACCACCGCGGGCCTCGGCCACGGTGGTGTTGTTACGTGATGACCCTGAAAAAGGCCTTGAAGTCTTTTTATTGCGCCGCCACATGGCCTCGGCGGTGTTGGGTGGCGCTTATGTTTTTCCGGGTGGCAAATTGGATGACGCCGATTGCGCGCCTGATTTGCATGCCCATCTCGATGTGTTGCCGCAAGCACTGCACAGTGCCTTGGGCGAGCCCGAGTTACCCGCGCACACCGCCGCTGGTTTGTATGTGGCTGCGGTGAGGGAAGTGCTGGAAGAGTGCGGCGTGTTGTATGCCCGTTTGCACGATTCCTTGGCGCATGACGCTGAGCAACGCCAGCAATGGCAACAAGCGCTTCATGGCGGTCAATCCTTTGGCGACGTGTTGCAAAGTGCGGGTTTGCGTGTGGACACGCAGCACTTGGCACCGTGGTCGCGTTGGATCACACCTGTGCAGCCTTCGGTGACCAACAAACGTTTTGACACCCGTTTTTTCATGGCGGTGTTGCCTGCAGGGCAGCATCCCATTCACGACAACATCGAAGCCATCGATAGCGTGTGGCTAAGCCCACGCGAGGCGTTGGACCGATATTGGGCAGGGGGCTTGCCGCTGGCGCCGCCGCAAATCATGACCTTGGTGTCTTTGCTGTCACACACCTGTACGGCAAGTGTGTTGAACTGTGCCAAACAACAAACACCACCGGTGATCTTGCCCGAGTCGTTTGACGACGAGGGCGTACGCATTCTTTGCTATCCCGGTGACGCGCGTCATTCGGTGGCCCAACGTGCCATGCCTGGCCCCACCCGTTTACGTTTTGTGGCGGGCCGTTTTGAGCCTGTTGGCGGTTTTGAGGATTTTTTATGAACACCGTGTCAGCGTTTGATCTCAAGGGTAAAAAAGGCTTGGTGCTTGGGCTTGCCAACGAACACAGCATTGCGTGGGGGTGTGCGCGTCAAGCGCAGGCCATGGGCGCAGAACTCGTGGCCTCATGCTTGAACGACAAAGCGCGCGCGTATGTCGAACCACTCACCCAGCCGCTGGGGATGGACTTGCAAACCTGCAACATCGAAACGCCTGAAGAGTTAGAAACACTGGTGGCCTACGCCGTTGCCAAGCTGGGACGCTTGGATTTTGTGATTCACTCGATCGCTTGGGCGCCCTTGGCCGATTTGCATGGCCGTGTGATTGACAGCTCGAGTGTTGGCTTTGCACGTGCGATGGAAGTGTCGTGCCACTCGTTTGCCACCTTGGCCAAACTGTGTGCACCACACATGACGCAAGGTGGCAGCATGGTCACCATGTCTTACCTAGGTGCAGACGAAGCCGTGCCGCACTATGGCTTGATGGGGCCTGTCAAAGCTGCGCTCGAATCATTGGTGCGTTACATGGCCCTAGAGCTAGGGCAGCAAGGCGTGCGCGTGTGTGCGGTGTCGCCTGGACCCATCCTCACCCGTGCCGCGTCCGGCATTGAGGACTTTGACGCGCTCATGCAAAACAACATTGCCAAAGCGCCGCTGGGCCGTTTGGTGACATTGAATGAAATTGCCAACCTCAGCACTTTCTTGTGCACCGATGCTGCCAGCGGCATGACAGGCCAAACCATTTATGTAGATGCCGGCAGCCACGCCGTGAACTGAAGAGCCCCATGAACGACATCACTGAAACCACCAACGACCCCAACAACGAGTGGCTTGAAAACTATCCCTACGACGACATCGTGGTGGGCCAGGCTGCACGCATGGTGCGCACACTCACCTTGGCTGATATCCAAGCTTTTGCTGCCGTGTCGGGCGACACCAACCCTGCGCATCTGGATCCCGAGTACGCCAACGCGACTTTGTTTCATGGTGTGATTGGTCATGGCATGTGGGGTGGTTCGCTGATCAGCACCGTATTGGGCACCGTGTTCCCAGGCCCAGGCACGATTTACTTGGAGCAAAACCTGCATTTCAGTCGCCCTGTCCACATTGGCGACACGCTGAACGTGACGGTCACTTGCACTGACAAGCACGAAGATAAAAAAACGATAGGCCTAGATTGCTTGCTGGTCAATCAAAAAGGCGAGCGTGTGCTTTACGGTGTGGCCAAAGTCATGGCTCCGAGCGAAAAGTTGCGCATGCCGCGCATCCATGCACCGCACATCAGTTTGTTTGATCCCGAGCAACGCCATGCCAATTTATTGGCGTTGGGGGCGCATCTAGATCCCGTGCGTTGCGGTGTGGTGCACCCGTGTGATGCCGACTCTTTGCAAGGTGCCATCGACGCGCACCATGCAGGCCTGATTCAAGCCGTGTTGATTGCGCCAGAGAAAAAGCTGCGTGCTGTAGCGACTGAGGCGGGCATTGATTTGACAGGCATTGAAGTGATTGACGTGGCACACAGCCACGATGCAGCTGAATTGGCTGCACAAATGGCAGCTGACAAAAAGCTAGAAGCCCTGATGAAAGGCAGCTTGCACACGGATGAGTTAATTCATGCGGTGGTGTCGCAAAAAGGCTTGCGCACAGGCCGACGCATGTCGCATGTGTTCCGCTTTGAAGCGCCCATGTATCCCAAGCCGCTGTACATCACCGATGCCGCGCTCAACATTGCGCCCACCTTGGCCGAGAAATCCGACATCGTGCAAAACGCCATTTTGTTTGCACAAATCATGGGTGTAACCACACCGAAAGTGGCCATTCTCTCGGCGGTTGAAACCGTCAATCCCAACATTCCTTCCACGCTGGATGCGGCGGCGCTGTGCAAGATGGCCGACCGTGGACAAATCAAAGGCGGCTTGCTCGATGGGCCACTCGCGTTTGACAACGCGGTGTCTAGCCATGCGGCAGAAATCAAACACATTTCTTCTACCGTGGCTGGCCAAGCCGACATTTTGGTAGCCCCTGATTTGGAATCGGGCAACATGATGGCCAAGCAACTGGAGTATTTGGCTGGCGCCTCGGGCTCTGGTGTGGTGTTGGGCGCACGCGTGCCCATCGCGCTCACCAGCCGTGCCGACACCGCCACCACCCGCAGTGCTTCTGCCCTGTTGGCCAAGCTCATCGCTCACCACTACCGCACGCATCCCGCATGAGCATCTTGTCTGTCAACGCGGGCTCGTCCAGCCTCAAGTTTGCGCTCTACCCGATTCACGGCACAGGTGTTAACGCTGGCATTGGCGAAGCTGAGGTCACGGGCAACATCGAAGGCTTAGAGCCGTCTGGTCACCCACGCATCAGCTTTTGTGCAGCGGGGCAAGTGAAGGAATCTGCCGATGTGGCGGTGCAGCTTGCGCAAGATGTGTTTGATGCCGCGCTCAACACCCTGAAAGCTTTGTTGGTCTCACGCTTTGCACATTTGCGTGTGCAGGCCATTGCACATCGTGTGGTGCATGGTGGGGCGTTTTACCGCAGCAGCGTGTGCGTCACGCCCGAGGTGATGTCGCAACTAGCCACACTCAATGCGCTGGCCCCTTTGCACCAACCGCACAACTTGGCGGGCATCCGTGCATTTGCAGAGTCGTTCCCCGATGTGCCACAAGTGGCATGTTTTGACACCGCGTTTCATCGCACCTTGTCGCCACTTGAAACCACGTTCGCGATTGATAAAAAGTTGACAGAGCAAGGCGTGCGACGCTATGGCTTTCATGGCTTGTCGTATCAATACGTGAGCCAAGTGTTGCAGCGCGAAGTGTCTCGTTCTGTTGGCCGTGTGGTGATGGCCCACTTGGGCAACGGCGCAAGCGTGTGCGCCACCACCGACCACCACAGCCGCGCCACCACCATGGGTTTCTCGGCGCTCGATGGTTTGATGATGGGCACGCGCAGCGGTGCGCTCGACCCAGGTGTGTTGCTGTATTTGATGGAGCAGGGCTGGGGGCATGACTCAATTCAAAAATTGCTCTACAAACAAAGTGGTTTGCTGGGCGTGTCGGGCGAGAGCGCCGACATGCGCACCTTGCGTGCTTCTCCATCTGAAGCTGCACGTTTTGCCACCGATTTGTTCGCACACCGTGTGGTGCGTGAAATAGGCGCTTTGAGTGCCTGCATTGGTGGCCTCGATGTGCTGGCTTTCACTGGTGGTATTGGTGAGCATGATGCCGTGTTGCGCCAACAAGTGAGCGATGCTTTGGCTTACCTCGGTGTGCACATCGACGCCAAGCGCAATGCAAAAGCCACAGGTGACAGCGTGGCTTCGATTCACGCCGACAATAGCGCCATCGAGGTGTGGGTGGTCCCCACCGACGAAGGCCGTGTGGCCGCACAAGACGCACTTGCGTTTGTATAAAAATAATTCTGAAAGCACGGCGTGAACATCAAAGACGCGATGAGCTGCTTCACCACCGGCGTGACCGTGGTGACCGCTCACACCCAAGGCCAAGACTGGGGCATGACTTGCAACTCGTTCAACACTGTGTCGCTGGACCCAGCCATGGTGTTGTGGAGCGTGCGCAAAACGTCGCTCAGCCACGAAGCCTTCGTGAACGCGGGTGGCTACATGGTCAACGTGCTGGGGGCGCAACAAAAAGATGTGGCATTGAAGTTTGCGCAAGGCACGCAAGCTGAACGCTTTGCCGACCAAAGCTTGGTTCGCGGGATGAACCAGCACCCACGCTTAGACGGTGTGATTGCTTGGTTTGATTGCCGCATTGCCCAAGTGGTCTCTGCTGGCGATCACGACATCTTGATTGGTGAAGTGCTCGACTTTGGTGTGCACGCCGGCCACGGCTTGGCTTATGCGCAGCGCAGTTTTGGCGTGCTCGCACCCATGGAAGACTAACGAACATGGACATCTTTGTCGTTTGGGCGTTCATTCTTGGCCTGATGTGTTCGGTCTCTTTGCTGATCGGTGCGTTGCTGGGGATTTACTTCAAGATGTCCAAACGCATTGTGGGCTTGATGGCTGCTTTTGGTGCGGGCGCCTTGTTGTCGGCCTTGGCGATTGAACTAGTGGCCCCATCAATTGATGCCTTCATGCACGCCAGCACGGCAGAGATACGTGCCATGGAGGTTCGTAACTTCTTTCATTTGGTGGTGGGCGCTTTTGCAGGCGGCATTGTTTTTGTCTTGCTAGATTGGGTGTTGATTGAGCACGGTGGTTATTTGCGCAAGACCGCGTACTTGATTTCCAAAATCATGCATGAGCGGGCGCACTTCCCGGAACTCAATATTCAGCCATTGCCCACGGGCGAAGCGCTCGAAGAAAAACATGCGTCGCACAGCAATGCCGCTATTGCCATTTGGTTGGGTAACTTGTTGGATGGGTTGCCCGAGAGCTTTGTTGTGGGAACCGTGTTGATGGCCACCGTGACAGCCAGTGTCCAAGCAGGGACACCGATTGTGTTTTGGGACGTGTTGCCCTACACCTTGCTTGCGGGCTTGTTTTTGTCTAACTTACCTGAGGCCTTGTCTAGCTCGGCGCAAATGCGCATGCAGGGCATGAGCGTTCAGCGCATCCTCATCATGTGGTTGTCCTTGGTGCTGATGACAGGCATTGCCGCCGCTTTAGGCGCGGTGATGGGCGAGTGGGTGCCACACAACGCCATGGTCTTCGTTGAAGGTTTGGCAGCAGGTGCCATGCTCACCATGATTTGTGCAGCCATGCTGCCTGAAGCCACGCACTTGGCTCCACCTAATTGGGTCGGTTTGGCGACGTTGAGTGGTTTCTTTGCTGCGCTACTGTTCAAAGTGTTGGAGTAGTTTTTTTGACTATTCATCGCTAATTTTCAGCCTGGCCCATAAAATCTATAGATGAGAAAAACATACCTCCGTTTTCTATCCTTGGCGCAAGCGCTGGACGGCGCGTCTGTGCCCACAGTGGACGAAACTGCGAGGCATTTGTTGCAGTTGATTGCGCTCAGGCACGCGCATGGCAACGCACTCACTGTGACCGAAGCGATGGCCATGTCAGCGGTGGCCAGTCCTGCAACGATTCATCGCAAATTGGATGCGTTGCGTGAGGCGGGACTGGTTGCTCAAACATTTGAAGGCAAAAACCGCCGTACCAAATACTTGGTCCCCACAGAGGCAGCAGATGCCTACTTCGCCAAACTGGGCCAAGTGATGAGCGATGCCGTTGCTTCGGCCTAAAAATCGATTACAATCTTTCGCTTCGGTGGTATAGCTCAGTTGGTTAGAGCGCAGCATTCATAATGCTGATGTCGCAGGTTCAAATCCCGCTACCACCACCAAAATAAAAACCCACAGTCGTAAGGCTGTGGGTTTTTTGTTGTCTGGAAGCGTTCAGTGCTTCATCTGGCCGAACGATTTGACAGCGTGAATGGTCAAGCTTGCCGATGCCAAGACCAGTACGGTACCAAACCAATCACCCACGGCCATCACCAATGTGTTGGTGATGAGGTCATCTGTCTTGCCGTTCCAGAGATACCACACTTGATGCAGAAGAGCACTGGTCAAGGCAAACAAGACAGAGATTTTGAAAAAACTCTTAGCGGTCAAACCATCCAACTGCGTGTTAAGTTGCAAGAAATGGATGGCCATGAAGCGTGCCAAATAAGGTGACCCGCCGGAGATCAGCGCCGTGAGCAGGTTGAATGTATGGCTGTTGTCAGGTGCACCAAGCGTGTAGTTGATGGCTGCCGTGCCCAGCATGATGCCAAGAGCCCCCGTTTGTGCCAACACCAACACAAACAGCAGGCGCAAACCACTTGGGATGTACAGCCAATTCACGCCATGGGCAAATGCAGACCATTCGAAGAAAAACGTATTCAGCTGGAACGCGTAGAAATAAGCAATGCCGCACACCAAGGCAATGAGGGCTTGCGTTTCTATGCTAAGTTTGTCTGACGATGGCATCGAGCCATTCTATTTTGAATAGTTGGCACAGTGCATACAACCTTGGTTTTATGCGCTGTGTTGCTGACTCAGAGCCTTTGCTGATGAAGCTGGACCACTTGTTTGGCACGTTTGCGAAAACGAATGTTCAGCATCTCCACAATCACCGAGAACGCCATGGCGAAGTAGATGTAACCCTTGGGGATGTGATGACCCAAACCTTCAGCCATCAGCACCACGCCCACCACCACCAAGAAGGTGAGGGCCAGCATTTTGATGGAGGGGTGGTTGGAGACAAAACGGCCAATGCCTGAAGCAAAAGCCATCATCAAACCGACAGACGCGATGACGGCTGAAATCATGATGGCCACCTCGTCCACCATGCCCACAGCAGTGATGATGGAGTCCAGTGAGAACACCAAGTCAATCACCATGATTTGCAAAATGATGGCCGCCATGGTGGCTTTGACCGCGCTGCTGCCGTGCTCTTCTTCACCTTCCAGCGATTGGTGAATTTCGCCAGTGCTTTTCCAAATCAGAAATAAACCGCCCGAAATCAAAATCAGGTCACGGCCCGAAATGTCTTTGCCAAATGCGCTGAACAAAGGTTCGACCAAGCCCACAATGACTGACAGCAAGAGCAGCAAGCCAATGCGCATGAACATGGCCATGAATAAGCCAATGCGACGCGCCAACTCACGCTTCTCAGGTGGCAGCTTGTCCACCAAGATGGAAATGAAGATGATGTTGTCAATGCCCAGCACCAGCTCGAGTGCAGTGAGGGTGGCAAATGCAATCCACGCTTGTGGGTCGGTCAGGAGTTCCATTCGGTACTTTCTTATTCAGATAACCCGCATGGTAGCGAGCGTCTAAAAGTCCACAAACTGTGGGCATTTAGACGTTGGAGGCGCTGCTTATTGGTTCTTGAAGGCGGCGGGGCGCTTGTTGACAAATGCGTCCATGCCTTCTTTTTGATCTGCGGTGGCAAACAGGGCGTGGAACATGCGACGCTCAAACATCACGCCATCTGCCAGTGTGCCTTCAAAGGCGCGATTGACCGACTCTTTGGCGGCCATGGCGGCGATTTGTGAGTAGCCGCAAATCATCAGGGCGGCACCCAAGGTTTCTTCCATCAGTTTGTCCAGTGGCACCACACGGCTGACCAAGCCTGAACGCTCGGCTTCCGTTGCGTCCATCATGCGGCCAGTCAAAGCCAAGTCCATGGCTTTGGATTTGCCCACCGCACGTGGCAAACGTTGTGTACCGCCTGCGCCAGGGATGACGCCGAGTTTGATTTCTGGTTGGCCAAACTTGGCGTTGTCGGCAGCGATGATGAAGTCACACATCATGGCCAGCTCACAGCCGCCGCCCAAGGCAAAGCCACTGACGGCTGCGATGACGGGTTTGCGGATGCTGCGGATGGTTTCCCAGTCGCGGGTGATGTAGTCGTTTTTGTAGACATCGGCAAAGCTGTAGGTGGCCATCGCGCCAATGTCGGCGCCTGCGGCAAACGCTTTTTCGCTGCCGGTGATGACCATGCAGCCGATGGCTTCGTTGGCATCAAAGTCTTTGAGGGCTTGGCCCAGTTCAATCATTAACCCCGCGTTGAGCGCGTTGAGCTGCTTGGGGCGGTTGAGGGTGATGACGCCCACTTTGTCGGCTTCGGTGTGGACGGTGATGAATTCGTAGCTCATGCGGTGGCTCCCAAAAGTGTGAAAAGGTAAATAGAAAAATCGTTATCTGAACTATAGGCCTAGCCAGCGACTGAGCAGTTTGGGGTTGTCCTGCATGAGACGCCAAGTGCTGTTTGTTTTTGTGTCGGGCCATGCGAGATTGAGACGCAGCAACTGCCGGTCGCGGCTGATGAGTGCTGTGATTTTTTTAGCCTTGCCTGTGTACAGCAGCAAGTCATCGAGTTTTTTAAGCCGCCAGGCAGAAGGTGCCTGTGATGTCGCTTTACCCGCCACTTCCACGCCCAGCCATTCGTCGCCAGGTGCAAAGCCTGCCTTGTGTGCCGCGCTGCCATTGAGCACGGTTTTGATTTGCACGCTGTGGTCTTCTGTCACACGTAGTCCTAAGCGTTGTGCCAGTTGTGCGGGGTCGTGTTGCACTTTCACGCCGTGTGCTGCCAATTGTTTTTCTAGCGGTAAATCGCGTGTGCCATGCACCCATGCTTTGAACTCAGTTGCCCATGAACGGCCTGTGAGTTCTTTGAGCACCGCCAGCACATCGGCTTCGGTCATCGTGCCCCGTGTTTTGTCGTCACCCTTGCCGGTGCAGCAACGTGCCCACAAGGCGCGCATGACATCGTCTAGCGACACACTGTGGTTTTTCACGCCGTGCTGGCGCAAGCTGAGGTCTAGGCACAAGGCGACCAGTGCGCCCTTGGTGTAGTAGCTCACAGTCAGGTTGGGGCTGTTGGCGTCTTGGCGGTAGTACTTGGTCCACGCCTCAAAGCTCGACTGTGCCACGCTGTGCACGTCGCGACCTGGCGTTTGCAACACTTGATTGATGGTTTTGTTCAGCAGCTTGATGTACTGCGCATCGTCAATCAGTCCTGCACGACGCAACAACAAATCGTCGTAGTAGCTGGTGAAGCCTTCGAAGAACCACAGCAACTCGGTGTAGTTCTCTTGGGTGTAGTCGTAACGCGCAAACTCGGCAGGGCGCAAACGCTTGACGTTCCATGTATGGAAATACTCGTGGCTGATGAGACCCAGCAGCGTGGTGTAGCCCTCGCTTTGTTTGGCGTCGTCGAGGCGAGGTAAGTCGGCACGGTTGCAAATGAGCGCGGTGGAGTTGCGGTGCTCTAGGCCACCGTAACCATCGGCCACGGCGTTGAGCATGAACACATAGTTTTTGTGTGGCGTGGCTGAATGTTTTTTGCCGTGCCAAAAACGAATCGCGGCTTCACAAATTTTTTGGCTGTCGCGCAGCAGGCGTTCGCCATCAAATGCGGGCGTCGCACCGGCCACCACGAAGCGGTGTTCGATGCCGCAGGCTTTGAAACTGCCGCTCCAAAACGCGCCCATCTCGACAGGACAGTCCACCAGTTCGTCGTAATTGGCGGCCACATAGGTGCCAAAGCCTTGACGATCGGTTTGAACGGGCGTGAGGCCAGTGGCCACTCGCCACTGAGAAGCTGAGGCAGCACCCGTGTGATGCGCGTTCACTGCCGCGTTAAATGATTTGGCAACAAGTTCGAGTTGATGTGGCACATCGGCCAAGCCTTCGGCTTGTAAACACAAGCTGGTGCCGTTGAAAAAGCCGCGTTGTGTGGTGAGCCATGCGGTGCGCACCGAGTCATCGTGTGCGTGCACTTGGTAGTGCAGTGTGAGGGGTTGGCCCGCTTCACAGTTCACGGCCCATGTGGCTTTGTCGAGTTGCTGCACAGCCACGACTTGCTTGCCTTGACGCGCGCTGATGCCTGTGATTTGCTTAGAAAACTCGCGCACCATGTAGCTGCCTGCAATCCATACGGGCAGAGACACGCGTTGGCCTGCGGTGGGTTGTGCGATGGTGAGCGTCACGCCATACAGGTGGGCGTGCAAGTCTGCGACTTCGATGCGGTAGTGCATTTTTAAGTCGCGGCAGCGCCAAATAAACAGGCGAAGGTCGACACCACAGTCAGGCGAAAGCGCATGGTCATCCAATCGCGCAAGCCCGCTTCGGGCCAGGTTTTACGGTCCACCAAGTAGCAGGCCACCAGCAGCAATGCCAACAAGGGCAAGCCAGCAAATGCCGGCATGATGACCGCCACCCAAGACACCAGCGAAGGCACCACGCCCCACACCATGTGCAGCTTGCGTTGCGGTGCGTTGTGACGCAGGCCAATGCCCCAATGGATGCCGCCTAAAAATGAAGCGATGGTCGCGCCGTAAGCGCTCAGCGCAATGGCCACAAACGGATGCGCTTCAGGCGTGACGATCCACATGAAGAAAGCAAGCACCACAAAGGGAATCAGGCCTGCATAGCCCAAGCGTTCAATCAGCTGGCCAGCATCGCTGTCGGGGGTGATGGGGGTGTGAACCATGGTGAACTCGTTTCTTTGTTATTTGCTTGCGTCAGCCAGCAGGCGTTCAATTTTGGCGCTGTCAATCGCACCTGGCACGCGCGTGCCGTCTTGCGCGACCAACGTGGGTGTGCCTGTGATTTTGTATTTGCGCGCGAACTCTAGGTTGCGGTCAATCGCGGCTGTGTTGCACTGCGCGGTGGCAGGCATCACGTCTTTTTGCATCAGATTAACCCAAGCAGCCCCTGGGTCTTTGGCGCACCACACGTTGCGTGACTTCTCAACCGAGCCAGGGCCAAGGACGGGCAACAAAAACAAATACACCGTCACGTTGTCCACCTTGGCCAAGTCGCGCTCGAAGCGCTTGCAATAACCGCAGTTGGGGTCTTCAAACACAGCGAGCTTGCGCTTGCCATTGCCGTGCACGAGAGTGATGGAGTCTTTGAATGGCAAGCTTTGGAAGTCGATGGCGCTCAGTTTGGCTTCGCGTTCTTCGGTCAGGTTGCGTTTGCTTTTGGTGTCAATCAAGTTGCCTTGAATGAGGTAATTGCCTGTTGCATCGCTGTAGTAAATCTCGTTGGTGCTGAGGCGCAACTCGTAAATGCCAGCCAAGGGGGTGGGCGTGATTTCTTCAATCTTGGGGATTTGTGGAATGCGCTCGCTTAAGGCTTTGCGAATCGTGGCTTCGTGACCTTGGGCCAAAGCGCTGGACAAGCTCAGTGCCATCAAGGCGGTGGCAGCCAGTGCGCGGAAGGTGTGTTGCATGTGGAGCTTCGTTTTCAAAAATGTGTGTAGCTGCGAAGGTTTAACCCATCGCCTGTTGCATGGCCCAAGCCTTCACGGGCGCGAGGCTGTTGAACCCATTCATGCCCCAGTTGCGCAGCGCTTGCACGCCAGTGTTGGGGTAGGCGAACAGGCGTTGCAAACCATCACAGGCCAGCCATGTGGGTGCCATGTCGGCTTTGCGGGCGCGTTCGTAACGGCGCATGAAATATCGGTCGCCCACGCTGCGCCAGTAGTCTTTGGCTTCGCGTGCTTTGAGCACATTGGCCAGCTCGGCCACATCGGCCAAGCCGAGGTTGAGGCCCAAGCCAGCGAGGGGGTGAATGTTGTGGGCCGCATCGCCCGCCAACGCCCAAGCGCTGCCGTCTGCAAAGTTACCCGTCCAGCGGTCAGCGCAGGCCAGTTGCAGCGGCCACATGGCGCGTTCGCTGGTGAGCTCGATTTGGCCCAGCACGCCGTTGCTGGCGTGTTCAAGTTCAATGCCAAATGCGTCGGCGCTCAAGGCCAACATGTCTTTGGCGCGCTCAGGGGGGAGTGACCACACCAAGCTGGCCGTGTCGCCTTGCGCGCCACCCAAAGGCAGCAGCGCCAAAATTTCTAAGCCCTGTGCGCCGTGGTGAAACCATTGCAGCGCTTGTTGGCGGTGCGGCGTGCTGCAACGCACGCGGGCGGCCACGGCGTGTTGCTGGTAGGACAACACGTCAAAGTTCACACCCAACTCAGCACGAGTGGCGCTGGCGCGGCCTTCGCACACCACGGTCAAAGCGGCAGGTTCGGGTGCTGAAAGCAGGGTGATTTCAGCTTGGTAGCGCACGGCCTCTGCCAGTTGGGCTTCAAGCACGGGCACATCCACGATCCAAGTCAGACCCTCGGGCGTGGGGCTTTCAAAGTGGGTAAAGCCGCCATCGTCGCCCCACACGCGCATGTGTTGCACAGGCGTGGCGTGCAAGGCATCAGGCCAGCAACGTAATTCGGACAACAAGTCACGGGAGGCACTGTTGAGTGAGTAAGCCCTAACGTCTTGAACGTTTTTAGCGGTTGAGGTGACCAAGCCCACGCGTAGTTTTTGGCGAGCCAGCAGCAAGGCCAAGGTGCGTCCCACCATGCCATCGCCGCGAATACAAACGTCCAGTTTTTGAGCCATGAAGTCAATTGTAGGAGGGCGGCACAATGCCGCATGACGTCCAGCTTTCAGCCCTCTACTTCGCAAGCCCAAGGGCCCGCTTTGCCCATGCATTCACCCGCTGAGTTTGAAGCCTGTATCGCCGCCTTGTGGGTGTTTCCCGTCAAGTCATGTGCGGGCATCTCTGTGCCGAATGCTGTGCTGACCCCCACAGGCCTCGCCCACGACCGTGCGTGGATGGTGGTGGACGCCGATGGCGAAATGGTGACCCAGCGCGAACTGCCGCGCATGGCGCTGATTCAGCCGGAGTTGGTTCAATCGGGCGAGAGCTTGACCGAGCTGGTGATGCGCGCCTCGGGCATGGCGACTTTGCACTTGCCGTTGACGGCTGAAGGACGCTCCTTCTCCAAAGAGACGCATGCCATCAACGTCCAGGTCTGGGATGACCCAGTGCCCGCCTTCGACATGGGCCCCGAAGCCAGCACGTGGTTGACGGAGTTTTTGGGCGGCAGCTTAGGCCCATTGCGCTTGGTTCGCTTTGACGAACACCACCACCGCCCCAGCAGCGTCAAGTGGACGCAAGGCTTGCAAGCGCTCAACCAATTCAGCGATGGGTTTCCTGTGTTGGTGGCTAGCACAGCGTCGTTGGATGAACTCAATGCCCGTTTGCAAGCCAAGGGCGAGGCCACCGTGGATATGCGCCGTTTTCGCGCCAACGTGGTGTTGGGGAATATGACTGATCCACTGAGTGCTCATGACGAGGACCGCATCGGCACGCTCATCCTTCACGCCGAAGGTGAGCCCGCGCAGCTCAAGCCCGTCAAGCCCTGCCCACGTTGCCCCATTCCGAACATCGACCCCGATTCAGCCCAAAGCCACCCAGCAGTCAGCGACACCTTGCAAGCCTATCGTCAAGACCCGCGCGTCAATGGCGCGCTGACCTTTGGCATGAATTGCGTGCCTGTGTCGGGCATAGGTCAAGTGCTGCGCGTGGGGCAACGCATCAGCGCAAACTGGGATTTTTAAAGCGCTGAACTGTTCATGGGCTAGGCACAGGACGCACGATTTCGCGCAAGATGCCACCTTCTTGCACGCTGCCTTGGGTGCTGCCTTCGCCACGCATGCGTGCTTCACACGCCACGCGTTCTTCGCCCATGTGGGCATCGCATCGCTTCGACGCATTGCTTTGAATGGCCGAGGCGGGGGCATCGTCAAGCCGATTGCGTTTGGCTTCAGCCAAGGCGTTGCGTGCTTCCAAGCGACATGTCTTCAGCTCCTCATCTGACGTCAATCGCGCACATTCAGCCATCTCTTCTTTGTAGCGCGCTTGTGCATTGGCGAGTGTGTTCGCTTGCGCGGTGAATGGACCAAGTGCGAGCAAAAGGCAGGTCAAACCAAGCCAACGAGTGGTGTGCGTCATGGGTGTGCTTTCTGTTTCATTTCATGCGTAGATTAACGAATGGGGTGAAAACCGTCTGTGCGTTTTATCTCACAGCCACAGCGAGGTCTCGCTGTTTGAGGGCTTAGTACAATCTACAGCAGTTACAAGGATATTTTTATGAGTTTGAAATGCGGCATCGTGGGTTTGCCCAACGTTGGCAAATCCACCCTGTTCAACGCCCTGACCAAAGCGGGCATCGCGGCTGAGAATTACCCCTTTTGCACGATTGAACCCAACACCGGCGTGGTCGAAGTACCCGACCCACGTTTGCAGCAGTTGGCCGAGATCATCACGCCCGAGCGCATCGTGCCTGCGATTGTGGAGTTTGTGGACATTGCCGGCCTCGTGGCGGGTGCCAGCACGGGCGAAGGCTTGGGCAACAAGTTCTTGGCCCACATCCGCGAAACCGATGCCATCGTCAACGTCGTGCGTTGCTTTGAAGACGACAACGTCATCCACGTGGCCAACAAGGTTGACCCGATTGCCGACATCGAAGTGATTCAGACCGAGCTGTGCTTGGCCGACTTGGCTGCCGTTGAAAAAGCGATTCACCGCGTCAGCAAAATCGCCCGCTCTGGCGACAAAGAAGCCGTCAAGCAAATGGCGATTCTGGAAAAGTGCCAAGCTGCGCTGAATGACACCAAGCCCGTGCGCACCATCGACTTCAGCAAAGAAGAGCTGGCCGAACTCAAGCAGTTTTTCCTCATCACCGCCAAGCCCGCCATGTTTGTGGCCAACGTGTCGGAAGATGGCTTTGAGAACAACCCCTTCTTGGACCGCCTCAAGGCCTTTGCCCAAGCGCAAAACGCGCCCGTGGTGGCCATCTGCGCCAAGATCGAAGCTGAGTTGTCCGAGATGGAAGACGCTGATCGCTTGGAGTTTCTGAAGGAACTCGGCCAAGACGAGCCTGGCCTGAACCGCTTGATTCGTGCCGCTTACACGCTCTTGGGCTTGCAAACATACTTCACCGCTGGCGTGAAAGAAGTGCGTGCCTGGACCATCCACGTGGGCGACACCGGCCCTCAAGCCGCAGGCGTGATTCACACCGACTTTGAGAAGGGCTACATCCGCGCTCAGACCATCGCGTTTGACGACTTCATCGCCTTCAAAGGCGAACAAGGCGCTAAAGACGCCGGCAAGATGCGTGCGGAAGGCAAGGAGTACGTCGTGAAAGATGGTGACGTGATGAACTTCTTGTTCAGTTCTTAATTGAGTTGCCCACAAAAAAGCCCGCTGCAAAGCGGGCTTTTTTGATGGGGTGTGGCTTGGATCAGGCCACCGCATCCGCAGGCTGGCGCTGCAACATGGCCAAGGTGCTGGCCACGGTTTTGCGCAGCTCGCGGCGGTCGCAAATCATGTCGATGGCGCCTTTTTGCTGCAAGAACTCCGCGCGTTGGAAGCCTGCTGGCAAGGTCACGCGCACGGTGTTTTCAATCACGCGGGGGCCGGCAAAGCCAATCAAGGCATTGGGTTCGGCGATGACCACGTCACCCACAAACGCAAACCCTGCTGACACGCCACCCATGGTGGGGTCGGTCAAGACAGCGATGTAGGGCAAACCTTTTTTGGCCAAGCGCGTGAGCGAGGCGTTGGTTTTTGCCATTTGCATGAGCGAGAGCAAGCCCTCTTGCATGCGCGCGCCACCCGTGGCGGTGAAGCAAATGAACGGTACTTTTTGCTCGATGGCGGTGTGCACGCCGCGCACAAAGCGCTCGCCGACCACAGAGCCCATGGAGCCGCCCATGAAGTCAAATTCAAAACAGGCCACGACCACGTTGATGTTGTGCACTGCGCCGCCCATGACCACCAAGGCGTCTGTTTCGCCGGTGTTTTGCATGGCTTCTTTGAGGCGCTCGGGGTACTTGCGGCTGTCCTTGAACTTCAAGGCGTCTACAGGCAGCACTTCTTGACCGATTTCGTAGCGGCCTTCGGCGTCGAGGAACATGTCCAAGCGGTCGCGGGCGCTCATGCGGTGGTGGTGGCTGCAAGTGGGGCACACGTTGTGGTTGGCCTGCAAGTCGCTCTTGTAGAGCACGGTTTCGCAGCTGGGGCACTTCACCCACACGCCTTCAGGCACGCTGCGGCGCTCAGACGGTTCGGTGTGCTGAATTTTTGGGGGAAGCAGTTTTTCGAGCCAACTCATGGTGAGCCTTTCGTCAGTTCTTTTGGAATTGATGGATTTTAACGGGCGGGGTCGGTGCGGCTAAAACAGACGCTTTAAGCGTCCAGTGCCTTGCGAATGCCGGCCAAAAACTCGTGTGCAGCGGCTACTTCTTGACCTGCTGGCGCGGCCTCAAGCAGTTGGATGATGCGGCTGCCAATCACCACGGCATCGGCCACGCGGCCCACGGCGGTGGCGGTGGCGGCGTCGCGAATGCCAAAGCCCACACCCACGGGGATGTGCACATGCTGGCGAATGCGCGGCAGCATGGCTTCCACCGCGTCGGTGTCGAGGTTGCCAGCGCCTGTCACGCCTTTGAGCGAGACGTAATACACGTAGCCGCTGGCGATGCGCGCCACTTGTTCCATGCGTTTGTCCGTGCTGGTGGGGGCGAGCAAGAAGATCAGGTCCATGCTGTGCGCGCGCAGGGTGGCGGCGAATTCTTCGCACTCCTCCGGTGGGTAGTCCACGATGAGCACGCCGTCTACGCCAGCAGCAGACGCGTCTTTGACGAACGAATCTGGGCCGTGCTTGAGGTTGTAGCACTCCACGGGGTTGGCGTAGCCCATCAGCACCACGGGGGTGGTGGTGTTGGTTTGGCGGAATTCACGCACCATGTCCAGTACTTGGGTGGTGCCAATGCCAAAACGCAGCGCGGCTTCGCCTGCTTTTTGAATCACGGCACCGTCGGCCATCGGGTCGCTAAACGGCACGCCCAGTTCGATGATGTCTGCGCCTGCGTCCACCATGCCGTGCATGAGCGCGGGCGTGATGTGGGCTTGCGGAAAGCCCGCCATCACATAGGGGATGAGGGCTTTGCGGCCTTGAGCCTTGAGGGCGGCGAGGGTTGCGTCAATACGGCTCATTTCACAACTTTCACGATTTGTTCAACAGGGCCACCTTTGACCGTTTGGCCTTGGCAGCTGGGGCGGCAGAAGAAGTCAGCACCGCTTAGGTCAGCCACGGTGCCAATGTCTTTGTCGCCACGGCCCGAGAGATTGACCAAGATGGACTGCTCGGGTTTCATGGTCTTGGCCAGCTTCATGGCGTAGGCCACGGCATGGCTGGATTCCAGCGCGGGGATGATGCCCTCGGTGCGGCACAGATAGTGGAAGGCGTCCAACGCTTCTTGGTCAGTGATGCCCACATACTCGGCGCGGCCAATGTCTTTGAGGAACGCGTGCTCGGGGCCTACGCCGGGGTAGTCGAGGCCAGCGCTGACGCTGTGCGTTTCGGTGATTTGGCCGTTCTCGTCTTGCAAGATGTAAGTGCGGTTGCCGTGCAACACGCCGGGTGCGCCCAGCTGCAGCGAGCAGGAATGGCGGTTCGTGTCCATGCCTTCACCGGCCGCTTCCACACCAATCAGGCGCGTGTTGGCGTGGTCGATGTAGGGGTAGAAGATGCCCATGGCATTGCTGCCGCCGCCCACGCAGGCAATCACTGCATCGGGTTGTTGCTCAGCCATCTTCAGCGACTTGAACATCTCAGGCATTTGCGTGAGGCACTCCTCGCCGATGACGCTTTGGAAATCGCGCACCATCATTGGGTAGGGGTGTGGGCCAGCCACGGTACCGATGATGTAGAAGGTGTTGTCCACGTTGGCCACCCAGTCGCGCATGGCTTCGTTCAGCGCATCTTTGAGGGTGCGGCTGCCGCTTTCCACGGGCACGACGGTCGCGCCCAGGAGCTTCATGCGGTAGACGTTGGGGCTTTGACGCTTCACGTCTTCCGCGCCCATGTAGACCACGCATTCCAAACCGTAGCGCGCACAAATGGTGGCGGTGGCCACGCCGTGTTGGCCTGCGCCAGTTTCGGCAATCACGCGGGGCTTGCCCATGCGCTTGGCGAGCATGGCTTGGCCGATGGTGTTGTTGATTTTGTGGGCGCCCGTGTGGTTCAGGTCTTCACGCTTCAAGAAGATTTGCGCACCGCCCATTTCGCGGCTCATGCGGGCGGCGTGGTAAATGGGGGAAGGGCGGCCGACGAAGTGAGCCAGCTCTGACTTGAATTCAGCGATGAACTCTGGGTCGTGTTGGTATTTGGCGTACGCGTCTTTGAGTTCTTCAATCGCGTGGGTCAGCGTTTCGCTGATGAAGCTGCCGCCATAAATGCCAAAGTGGCCTTTGGCGTCGGGTTGTTGGTAGTTCGACATAGGTTGCCTGCAATAGTTGTCTTGAGGCTGGGCCTCAAGTGCTTCAAACAAAAAGGGGAGAGGGCTTAGAGCGGGTGCTCTGCGTCAGCTGCGCGTACGGCTCGGACGAATTCGTGAATTTTGGCCGCATCTTTGATGCCTTTGGCTGATTCCACACCAGAGCTCACGTCCACCGCCAATGAATGACCGTGGTTACGCAGCGCGCGAATGCCATCGGTCACGTTGGCAGCGTTGAGTCCACCAGACAAGACGAGGTGAGCGTTGACGTTTGGAGGAAGCTGTGACCAATTGAATGTTTTGCCGCCGCCACCGTAGCCGTCGACATGGGCGTCGAGCAGCACCGCTTGGGCGTCTGAGTAATCTTGCGCGTATTTTAAGAGGTCGAAGAGTTCTTCGCCCGCAGGGGTTTCTAGCGGGATGCGGGCCGCGCGAATCCAGCGGCGGCCCAAGGTGCGGGCAATCTTGCGGCAGTGGTCGGGCGTTTCATCGCCATGGAACTGCAGCCAGGCCCCTGGCACTTGCACGCAGGCGTGAGCAATGGCCTCAGCGGTTTCGTTCACAAACAGCAGGACCGGCGTGACGAAGGCCGGCAGACGCAAGGCCAGCTCGGCGGCGCGCTCTACGGTCACTGCGCGAGGGCTCTTGGCATACATCACAAAGCCAATGGCGTCTACGCCTGCAGCCACGGCGGCGGCTACGTCTTGCTCACGGGTGAGTCCACAAATTTTGATACGCGTGCGGTTCATGGCAATCCATCATACGCAGGGGTACGGTCAGGCAAGTCCCACTGTGCGTCGTAGCGGGGGCCTAAGAAATACAAGCCATCGGGGCTGAAGGTGGGGGCAGCGGCATCGCGGTCGCGGGCGGTCAACACTTCGGCCATCCACTCGGGCGGTTTGTCGCCACTGCCAATCTTCACAAAACAACCCATGAGGTTGCGAATCATGTGGTGCAAAAACGCGCTGGCTTCAAACTCAAAGCGCCACACGGCTGAACCGGGTTGCGTGCTTTTGCGGGTGATGTCGATGCGCGTCATGGTTTTGACGGGCGTGAGGGCTTGGCAGCTGGAGGCTCGGAACGAAGTGAAGTCGTGTTCGCCCATCAGGTATTGCGCGGCTTTTTGCATGGCTTCAAGGTTGAGCGGGCGGTACACCCAGCCCACACGACCCACTTCCACGCTGGGGCGCACGGCTGATTCGAGCACCACATAGGCATAGCGGCGCGCAATCGCGCTGCCACGGCAGTGAAATTCACGTGGCATTTCGCGCGCCCACTGCACGGCGATGTCGAGCGGCAAATAGCGGTTGGTGCCGCGCACCCACGAGTAGGGCGTGCGGTCAAGTTCGGTGTCAAAGTGAATCACTTGCATGAGGCCATGCACACCGGCATCGGTGCGGCCTGCACACAAGGTAGAGACGGGAGTTTGGGTGAACTTGGACAGCGCTTTTTCAAGCTTGTCCTGAACCGTTTTGCCTGAGAGTTGGCTTTGCCAGCCTTCGTAGGCTTGGCCGTTGTAGCTCAAGCCCATGGCGATGCGCATGCGGCTTAGCCTCGTTCAGCCAGCCACTTGAGGGCTTTTTCTTTGTCAGCGCCAGAGGCTTCGTCAGCCACTTCTTCCATCAACGCCCGGCTGGTGTGCAGCTGGCCCAAATTCCACAGCTCGTCGGCCAAGTCGATGCGCACTTGATAGGGGCTGGCCGTTGTGTCGGGTTCGTTCAAATCCAAGGAAATGTTGGACATTTCCATGGTGGGGCGAATGGCGTGTGCGTCGTGTGGTGCGTGTGTTTCTTCTTGCAGGTCATCCTCGTCATGGGCATGGTGCTCATGGTCGTGTGGATGTTCATGCGTGTCGTGCATGTGCGTGGCCACATCGTGGATGTAGGCGCGTTCGACGGGCTCCGCATGATTGTGCTCAGGCAGGTCCAAATTGAACTTCACGTTCAAAGGGGGCAGGCCGTGAATGTCGTCTTCGCGCTTGTTCAAAGCGCGACGGCGCCACAAGCCCACCAACACCAAGATGGCGATCAGGCTGCCTGCGCCCACGGGGGTGAGCGAGTTTTCGCGCAGCTCGTTGAGCCATTCGCTGTTGGCTTCTGCCGCGCTAGCGGGTACATCCACAGGTAAGACGCCAGAGGCTGCTTCTGAGGCGGGGGTTTCCGAGCCACTCACTGTGGCAGCGGCAATCTTGCCGAGTTCGGCGATGTTGCGGCTGAGCTCTGCAGCGCGGGTCGCCACGTCTTGGGCTTCACGCTGCTGTGCAATCTTGTCTTCAGTTGCAGCGTCTTTGCTGCCGGGCTTTGCCAAGGTCAATTTGTCTTGGTTGGCCTTGGCATTTTTGTTTTGTACTTTGGCGTCGAGCTTGCCCTCGGCATCGCGGGCCACTTTGGGCACGGCGCCGCCAGGCGCACGTGCGGCCAGCTCAGCACGATAGGCTTCAAAGTCTTTGGCTTGTATCTGAATTTCGCGGCGCGCTTCTTCGCGCGACACGGCTTTGGCTTCTTGCTCTGTGGGCAAGGTCAGCAAAGCACCTTCTTTCATTCGGTTGACGTTAGATTCAACGAACGCATCGGGGTTGTTGCGCAACAGGGCGACCAGCATTTGCTCTAGCGATACGCCTTCTGGCGTTTTGCCAGCACTCAGTTCGCTGGCGGTATCGCCACGCTTGACCGTGATTTGCTGCGCTGTTTTATCCGCATGAGTGCCCGAGATAGGCACAGTCGCGATGGGTTTGGCGTTGGATTTACCGTCGTCCAACGACAAACTGAGATCACGCAGCAGGCGACCTGTGGCCCAGCGTAAGTCGATCAACAGATCAATCGAGTTGTTGTGGACCGCCTGTTTGCTACTGACTTTCAGATAGTATTTTCCGTTGTCACGGCGCAACAGCTGAACCTGAATGTCAATCGGCACACCATGGCTGACGGGCAGATCAATTTGGGTGGCTTTGTAAATTTCTTGGCTAGCTAAGCTCGCTTGTAGCTCTATTTTTTCAGCGTCAGTGATTTCGCTGATATCGATCTCTGCGCGTAAAGCCTCGCCCTGCTTGCTTTGTACGACGGGTCGGCTCAGCGTGAGTGCCTGTGCACTGCCTAAAACCGACAGTGACAAAGCTGCCCACAACGCGGTTCGTTGGAACAAATGGGAAGCAGAGCGGTGGGCTTTTTTCATAGCCGAAGATATTACTTTGTTTTATGCCTCGAGCAGGATGCGCAGCATGCGGCGCAATGGCTCGGCGGCGCCCCACAAGAGCTGGTCACCCACGGTGAACGCACCCAAGTAGTCGTTGCCCATGGCCATCTTGTGCAGGCGTCCCACTGGCACAGTGAGCGTGCCAGTCACGGCTGCGGGTGTCAGGTCACGTTCGCTGATTTCGCGCACGTTGGGCACCACTTTGACCCAGTCATTCGCGCTGGCCAAGATGCTTTCGATCTCGTCCATAGGCACGTCTTTTTTCAGCTTGATGGTCAAACCTTGTGAGTGGCAGCGCATCGCACCAATGCGCACGCACAAACCGTCGATAGGGATCGAACCTGCTGTGCGGAAGGCTGGGTTGCCCAAGATCTTGTTGCACTCGGCGCCGCCTTTCCACTCTTCCTTGCTTTGGCCGTGCTCCACGGGCACGTCAATCCAAGGGATCAAGCTGCCAGCCAAGGCGGTGTTGCGGAAGTTTTTGGTGGGGAACGCAGCACTGCGCATGGTGGCTGACACTTTGCGGTCGATGTCCAAAATGGCAGAAGAGGGGTTGGCCAAGTCGTCTTTGACGGCATCGTGCAAAGCACCCATTTGGCTCAGCAACTCACGCATGTTTTGTGCACCAGCGCCTGAAGCCGCTTGGTACGTCATGGCACTCACCCACTCGACCAGGTTGTGTTGGAACAAGCCGCCCAAGCCCATGAGCATCAAGCTTACGGTGCAGTTGCCGCCGATCCAGTTTTTGCCGCCTTTGCCCAAAGCGCTGTCGATGACGTTGCGGTTGACTGGGTCCAAGATGATCACGGCGTCGTCGGCCATGCGCAGGCTAGAGGCTGCGTCAATCCAGTGGCCGTTCCAGCCCGCTGCGCGCAGCTTGGGGAACACCTCTTTGGTGTAGTCGCCGCCTTGGCAGGTGATGATGATTTCGCAGCGCTTCAGCGCGTCAATGTTGTTGGCGTCTTGGAGCGTGGTTTCGTTTTTGGCTTGCGCAGGGGCTTTGCCACCCGCGTTAGACGTGGAGAAGAACACGGGTTCGATCAGATCGAAATCTTTCTCTTGAACCATGCGGTCGATCAACACCGAACCGACCATGCCGCGCCAACCGACTAAACCTACTAACTTGCTCATTTTTCAACGCCTTTTCAAATGTAGAAAACAGTGCCAGACCTGACTGTTTGCCCGGCTCGTCTGGCCGGGGGGCGCACGACGAACCGGAGCTGTTTAGCCCTTAATGGTCGTGGTTTTGATGGTGGTTGCACGCGCGCTAACCGCCACCAGTGCGGGGGTTGCGAAGTTCAGAGAGAACGAGCGGGCGTGAAACATGACAACGATTGTATCGGATGGGGGCTTGGTGCTGGCTGACACCTTTTTGAGGAAGTCTTCAACCACGCGCTTTCAAAGTTGATTGAATGTATCCTATGGAATACAATCAATCGGAAATTGAAATCAGGCAAACAGAGCGCTATGCGCGTTGGTTTGCATCGCTTCGTGACCGAATGACGAAGGTGCGAATTGATATTCGAATTCGTCGACTGTCTTTGGGTAATTTTGGTGATGTGAAGCCAGTAGGTGCAGGCGTATCGGAATTGCGCATCAACCAAGGCCCAGGCTATCGAATTTATTTTGTCCAGCGGAGCACCCAACTTGTGGTGTTGCTTGCTGGTGGTGACAAGGGCAGCCAGTCGCACGACATCGCAACGGCACATGAATTAGCAAAGATGCTTTAGGAGATAGACATGGCAAATACCGCAACCCGCACTTGGGATGCTGCAGAGCATCTCAAAACCGAAGAAGATATGGCGGCCTATTTAGAGGCGGCGTTAGACGAGGGGGACTCCGCTTTGATTGCCGCTGCGCTGGGAGACATTGCGCGAGCCAAAGGCATGTCGCAAGTGGCACGTGACACGGGGCTTGGGCGTGAAAGTCTTTACAAAGCCTTGTCGTCTACTGGCAATCCTGAACTGGCGACTATCATCAAAGTGATTCACGCTTTAGGGCTTCGACTTCACGCAACTGCCCAATAAAAAACGCGCCTCAAAGGCGCGTTTTTTATGCAGAGGCCAAGCCTCAATCAGCGCAAAGCTTTCACCACCGCATCACCCATTTGCGAGGTACCCACTTTGGTGGTGCCTTCGCTGTAGATGTCCGGGGTGCGCAGGCCTTGTGCCAGCACCGCTTTCACAGCGGTTTCGATGCGGTCAGCAGCTTCGGCTTGATTCAGGCTAAAGCGCAGCATCATGGCGGCGCTGAGGATAGTGGCTAAGGGGTTGGCCACGCCTTTGCCGGCGATGTCAGGGGCGCTGCCGTGGCTGGGTTCGTACAAGCCTTGGTTTTTGCTGTTCAGCGAGGCCGAAGGCAGCATTCCGATCGAGCCTGTGAGCATGGACGCTTCGTCGCTCAAGATGTCGCCAAACATATTGCCAGTCACCACCACGTCAAAGCGCTTGGGCTCTTTGACCAGTTGCATGGCGGCGTTGTCGACGTACATGTGATCAAGGGCAATGTCTGGATACTCTTTGCCCACTTCGCTCACCACGTCTTTCCAGAATTGGAAGGTTTCCAACACGTTGGCTTTGTCCACGCTGGTCACTCGACCTTCTTTGCCTGCAGCTTTGCGCTTGCGAGCGGCTTGGAAGGCCACATGGGCAATGCGCTCAATCTCGGGCTTGGAGTAGCGCATGGTGTCAAACGCTTCTTCGGCACCCGGGAAGTGGCCGTCGGTGGCCACGCGGCGGCCACGCGGCTGGCCAAAGTAAATGTCGCCCGTCAGCTCGCGGATGATGAGGATGTCGAGACCGGAAATCAGCTCAGGCTTGAGGCTCGATGCACCGACCAGCTGTTCGTAGCAGATGGCAGGGCGGAAGTTGGCGAACAAGCCCATGTTTTTGCGCAAACCCAAAATGGCTTGTTCGGGACGCAGGGGGCGGTCGAGGGTGTCGTATTTCCAGTCACCCACGGCGCCGAACAACACGGCGTCGGCAGCCATAGCCAGCTTCAGGGTGGACTCCGGCAGGGGGTGACCGTGGGCATCAAAGGCTGCGCCGCCGACCAAGGCAGATTCGGTTTCAAACTTGAGGTCGAGGACGTTCAAGACTTTGACCGCTTCGGCCACGATTTCTGAGCCAATGCCGTCGCCGGGAAGGATTGCGATTTTCATGTGTTGTTCTTCTAAGTAGGTTTACATCGTGTGCGCCAACCAAGGCTTGGTGGCCAAGCGCTCGGCTTCGAAGGCTTTGATTTTGTCGGACTGACGCAGGGTCAGGCCAATGTCGTCAAAGCCATTGAGCAAGCAGTATTTGCGGAAGGCTTGCACCTCAAAGGGGATGGTTTCGCCTTGTGGGCGCACGATGACCTGGTTCTCCAAGTCAATCGTCAACTCATAGCCGGGGAAGGCGTGCACCTCGTTGAACAACAGATCAATCGTGGCTTCTGGCAACACGATGGGCAGCAAGCCGTTTTTGAAACAGTTGTTGAAGAAGATGTCGGCAAAGCTCGGCGCAATCACGGCGCGGAAACCGTATTGGTCAATCGCCCAAGGCGCGTGCTCGCGTGATGAGCCGCAGCCAAAGTTCTTGCGCGCCAGCAACACCGACGCGCCCTTGTAGCGGAGTTGGTTCAGCACAAAGTCAGGATTAGGTTTGCGGCTGGCAGGGTCTTGGCCAGGTTCGCCGTGGTCTAAGTAGCGCCATTCGTCAAACAAGTTAGGGCCAAAGCCCGTCTTGCGGATGGACTTCAAAAACTGCTTGGGGATGATCGCGTCGGTGTCGACGTTCTCGCGGTCCATCGGGGCCACGATGCCTTTGTGTAAAGTGAATTTCTGCATTATTTTTTCTTCGCTGCGTCTTCAATGGCCGTACCGGCCTTTTGCACATCTTGGCCAATGCCGCGCATGGTGTTGCAAGCGCTGAGGCCCACAACGGCGACGAGGCCCAAAATTACCAACAGAAGTTTGCTCATGACGATGCTCCTGATTAAGCGAATTTACGCACGTCCACAAAGTGACCGTGAATGGCGGCCGCAGCTGCCATGGCGGGGCTGACCAAATGGGTGCGACCACCGTTGCCTTGACGGCCTTCGAAGTTGCGGTTGCTCGTCGATGCGCAGCGTTCGCCGGGCTCAAGGCGGTCGGCGTTCATAGCCAAACACATGGAACAACCGGGCTCGCGCCACTCAAAGCCAGCGGCTTTGAAAATCTCGTGCAGGCCTTCGGCTTCAGCTTGTGCTTTGACCAAGCCAGAGCCGGGCACCACCAAAGCGAGCTTGATGTTTTTGGCCACTTTTTGGCCGAGCTTCTTGACGACCGCAGCGGCTTCGCGCATGTCTTCGATGCGGCTGTTGGTGCAAGAGCCAATGAATACTTTGTCCACGAACAAATCATTCAGCGCTTTGCCGGGCTGCAAGTCCATGTAGGTCAAGGCACGTTCAATCGCACCGCGCTTGTTGGCGTCTTTTTCTTTGTCGGGGTCAGGCACGGTGCCGTTGATGTCCAGCACCATTTCGGGTGAGGTGCCCCACGTGACCTGCGGCAAGATGTCTTCGGCTTTGAGTTCCACCACGGCGTCAAACTTGGCATCTGCATCAGAGTGCAAAGTTTTCCAGTACGCCACGGCTTGGTCCCATTCCACACCCGTGGGAGACAAAGGACGGCCTTTGACGTACTCAATGGTTTTGTCGTCCACAGCCACCAAACCAGCGCGCGCGCCGCCTTCGATGGCCATGTTGCACACCGTCATGCGGCCTTCCATGCTGAGTGAACGAATGGCAGAGCCCGCAAACTCAATGGTGTAGCCCGTGCCGCCCGCCGTGCCAATCTTGCCAATGATGGCCAGCACCACATCTTTGCCCGTCACGCCTTTGGCCAGTGTGCCTTCGACCTTAATGAGCATGTTCTTGGCTTTTTTGGCCAACAAGGTTTGCGTGGCCATGACGTGCTCGACTTCAGAGGTGCCGATACCGTGGGCCAGCGCTGCAAATGCGCCGTGTGTGGAGGTGTGGCTGTCGCCGCACACCACGGTCATGCCTGGCAGGGTGGCGCCGTTTTCAGGGCCAATCACGTGGATGATGCCTTGGCGCTTGGACATGAATGGGAAGAACGCGGCAGAGCCGAACTCTTTCATGTTCGCGTCCAGCGTGGTGATTTGTTCTTTGCTGACGGGATCAGTGATGCCGTCGTAGCCCAGCTCCCAGCCCGTGGTGGGTGTGTTGTGGTCGGCAGTGGCCACGATGGAGCTGACGCGCCAGACCTTGCGGCCGGCCTGACGAATGCCCTCAAACGCTTGCGGGCTGGTGACTTCGTGCACCAAATGGCGGTCGATGTAGAGGATGGCGGTGCCGTCTTCTTCGGTGTGGACGACGTGCTCGTCCCAAATCTTGTCGTAAAGGGTGCGTCCCATGAGTCTTCCTTAGGTGGAGACTCCGATTTTATGCGGGAGCACGGGTGCTGATTCACGGAAATGAAATAAAGCCTTCCTACAATGGCTTTTTGAAGTGGCGTCACTTCGTTTTATTTCATCTATTCAGCGTTGTCATGTCCCACTTTTCGCTTCAACGACTCACCGCCTCGGTGTTGTGCAGCTTGGCTGCGGTGGGCGCTTGGGCGCAAGCCACGCCTGTGGCTGAGACTGAAGACACCTCGGCGCGCTACCAGCTCACTTATAACTGGCAGCACCATAGCGCCTTTCAAGAGAAGTATCACGGTCAAAACAGCTTGTCGAATCAAGCTGAGCGCATGTACACCTTCAGCACCACCGCACACTGGGGCTTTCGCCCGTGGCAAGACGGTGAGTTGTATTTCAACCCCGAAGTAACCTCGGGCATTCCGTTTTCCGGCAACTTGGTGGGCCTAGGCGGCTTTACCAACGGTGAAATCACCCGTGCCGGGGGCAGCACCCCTAAGCTGTATCGCCAGCGTTTATTTGTGCGCCAAACGTGGAACCATGGTGGTGAAAAAGAGCAGATTGAATCCGACTTCAATCAAATGGCAGGGGTGGTCGACAAAAACCGTTTTGTGTTGACTGCCGGTAACTTCTCAACGCTCGATGTGTTTGACGACAACGCCTACGCCAAAGACCCGCGCACCCAATTCATGAATTGGGGCAACTGGACCTACGCGTCTTACGACTACGCGGCTGATGCCCGTGGTTTTGGCTGGGGTTTTGCTGGCGAGTGGTACCAAGACAACTGGGTGCTGCGCTTTGGCCGCATGACGGGCCCCAAAGATCCCAATGGCTTGCCGGTGGACTTTGCGTTGGGCAAACACTATGGCGATCAAGTGGAACTTGAACGCGGTCACATGCTGGCTGACCAGCCCGGTAAAGTGCGTGTGTTGGTGTGGCGCAACCGGGCTCAAACTGCGAGTTTTAACGATGCGGCGCGGTGGCTCCAAAACCGAGCTTGCATGCAAACCAACAACTGCGCTGCCGAAACCACACCGCAAGCGTTGATTGATAGCCGTAACGGCGAAAAAATCAAATACGGTTTGGGCGTGAACATCGAGCAAGCCATCAACCCCAGCGTGGGCTTCTTCTTGCGCGCCATGAAAGCCGATGGCAAAACCGAAACCTACGCCTTCACCGAAGCCGATGGTTCTCTCTCTACCGGTTTTGTTTTCAAGGGCGGTTTGTGGGGCCGTGCGGACGATGCGGTGGGCGTGGCCTTCATGCACAACACCTTGTCGCCTGAACGTCGCGGCTTCTTGGCCGCAGGTGGTATGTCGTATTTCATTGGCGATGCATCTGCTTCTTCTGCCACCTCTTTGACGTACAAGCCAGAGCAAATTTTGGAAGCCTTCTACAGCTTCCAAATGACACGCGGCACTTGGTTAACGGCTGATTACCAACGCATCCAAAACCCTGCGTACAACGCCGACCGCGGGCCGGTGAATGTGTACGCAGCGCGTTTCCACGCAGAGTTTTAAAGCTTCTCACGGGCTGGCGCTGTCGCCTGCGTGAAGACACCGCCGCACAAAGGCGGCGCGCATTGGCACAATCCTTAGCCATGAACCGCCCCGCCACACATCGCCTTACTCAAACCCCACTTCACGGCCTGCGCGTGGTCGAACTGGGGCAACTCATCGCGGGCCCCTTTGCGGCCAAAACATTGGCCGACTTTGGCGCCGATGTGGTGAAGATTGAAACGCCCAAAACAGGCGACCCCCTACGCAAATGGCGTTTGCTCAAAGATGGCACCTCGGTGTGGTGGCAAGTGCAGTCGCGCAACAAACGTTCGGTGGCACTCGACCTCAAAGAGAAAGAAGCGCAAGACATCGTGCGTCAACTTGCCAAAGACGCGGATGTGTTGATTGAAAACTTCCGCCCCGGTGCGATGGAAGGTTGGGGCCTAGGCCCCGATGATCTGTTGGCCATCAATCCACGCCTCATCATGCTGCGCATCAGTGGGTATGGGCAAACAGGGCCGTACCGTGACAAGCCAGGCTTTGGCGTGGTGGCCGAGGCTATGAGTGGTTTGCGCCACCTCACCGCCGAACCCGGCCGTGTGCCTGTGCGTGTGGGCGTGAGCATTGGCGACACGTTGGCTTCATTGCATGGTGTCATTGGCATTTTGATGGCGCTGCATGAACGCGAAAAAAGCGGTCAAGGTCAAGTGATTGATGTGGCCTTGTACGAAGCCGTCTTCAACTGCATGGAAAGTTTGTTGCCTGAGTACAGCGCCTTTGGTGCGGTGCGCGAAGCCGCAGGCAGTGCCTTGCCTGGCATTGCGCCCAGCAATGCGTACCGCTGCAAAGACGATGGCTATGTGCTGATTGCAGGCAATGGCGACAGCATTTTCAAACGCCTCATGCACACCTTGGCGCGTGATGATTTGGGTAATGATCCTGCACTCACTGATAACGCCGGCCGCGTCAAACGCGTGGCCGAAATTGACGAGGCCATTGGTGCGTGGACGGCGCAGTTGAGCGTTGAGCAAGTGTTAGACGCGTTAGACAAAGCCGCAGTGCCCGCAGGCCGCATCTACACCGTGGCCGACATTGCAGCAGACCCACACTACAAAGCGCGCGACATGATTCAACAGGTGCAAATGGATGACGGCACATCGTTGGCCGTGCCCGGCATCATCCCGAAGCTGTCACGCACGCCCGGTAGTCACCGCCGCAACGCGCCCACCATTGGGCAAGACACGGATGCCGTGCTGAATGAAATTGGGTTGACCGCAGCGCAAATCCAAGCGCTCAAAGACAAAGGCATCGTGGCGTGATGCCCTTGTGCTGCACATCATTCGATGCGAATGCCCGCAGCCTTGACCAGCTGCGCCGCTGACAGCGTTTCGGTATCAAGGTATTTTTCAAACGCATCTTGCTGCATGGGCATGGCGGCTGCGCCTAGTTTTTCAAGGCGATCTTTCACATCTGGCATGGCCAACACGCTCATCACACCCGCATGCAGCTTTTGCACAATGAGCTTGGGCGTTTTGGCGGTGACGAACAACCCTACCCAGAAGGTGTAGGCTGCGCTCGCGAAACCTGCCTCTGAAATGGATGGCACATTGGGCAGCAGTGGAGAGCGCGTTGCCGTGCTCACTGCCAAGGCTTGCAGACGACCGCTTTGAATCAATGGCAACGCTGACACCAGCGGCGCAAAGAACCAGTCGATGCGACCCGAAGCAGTTTCGGTCAATGCCTCGGGTGTGCCGCGGTAAGGGACGTGCTGAGCTTGAACGCCTGCCGCCACACGAAATTTCTCGGCATTCATGTGTGTGGCAGAACCATTGCCGGCAGAGGCGTAGTTCAGAACGCCAGGTTGGGCTTTGGCTTTTGCGACTAAGTCGGCCACATCTTTGTAACCTTTGCTGGGTGACACCACGATCACGTTTGGCAAGCTTGCCAATGGGCTGATGCCGTCAAAGTCTTTCAGTGTGTCGTAGCTGAGTTTGGGGTAGAGCGCAGGGTTGACCACATGGCCAGAGCTATGAACCAGCATGGTGTACCCATCGGCTGGCGCTTTGGCGACCAAGGCAGCGCCCACGGTGCCACCCGCACCCGTTCGGTTGTCGATGACGATTTGTGCGCCCAAGAGAGGGCCTAGTTTTTCGGCAATGGTGCGGGCAATCACATCGGTGCCGCTACCCGCAGTGAAAGGCACGATGAAGGTGATGGATTTTTCTTTGGGCCACTCAGATTGCGCAAAGCTGGGCAGGGATGAACCTGCAGCCAAAGCGGTGAACCACTGCAAACTTTGTCGACGGGTGAAGTGCGTGTTGTGCATGGTTTTGTCTCCTGTTGTTTTCTATTGAATTAAGCAGCGGGGGGGGCAAAAGGCATGGCTAACAAGATCCGTGCTTCTTGCTGGGTGTGGTTGATGATTTGTCGTTTTTCGCCGGGGGCAAAGCGGCATGAGTCCAAGGTGTGCAGCACTTCGCGTGTTTCCACACCGTCGAGCTCACTCACCAGTGTGAGTTCACCTTGCAGCACTACGTAATGTTTTTCAATGGGTGATCCATCGAGTGAGGTGTGGCCGCCGGGCTTCAAAATCGACATGCCCATCCAGAGTTGAACGGCAGGGCCTGCTTCACGTCCTTGCAAACGCAAACACTGCATGTCGAAGTGATTGGGCGCCACGTATTCAGGCGCTTGATGCAGTCGGGTGATATTCATGGGATTGCCTGACGTTTAAGGGTTAAAGACCACGCGGCGGCTCGCGCCACTCAACACTTCTTTGTAAACCGCCAACACTTGGTCCAGTGAGAAAACCGCGTCTGGGCTCACCACAAACGGGTGCAAGGTACTTGCTTCAAACCCAGCGCGCATCGCTTCCATGCGTTCGTTGGTTTCTATGCAATTGAGCGCCAAGGTGTCGATCCCCACATAGGTGTGCATGCCTCTGTAGAAGGTGAAGATGTCGAATGGCACAGGGCGTTCGATGGTGGAAATGAAAATTTGCGTCGCGCCTTTGGCCATGGCTTTGTTGGCTGCTTCAAAGTAAGGGCTGCCCACGGTGTTGAACACAATGTGCGCGCCTTTGCCATCGCTGAGCTCACGGATGCGCATTGCCACATCTTCGGTTTTAGCGTTAATGGTGTGCACGCCTTGTGAGGGACCATCCCACGCGCCGCCGTGACGTTGTACAGCAATCACATTGGCACCGGCTTGCACGGCGAGCTGCACCGCCGCTTGGCCCACTTTGCCGTTGGCACCCATGATGGCCACTGTTTGTCCGCGTTGCGGCATGCCGCTGCGGCGAAAACCTTCATAAGCTGTGATGAAGGGCACGCCGACAGAGCCTGCTTCTTCAAAACTCAAGTTCTTAGGTTTTTCGCGCAAGGCGGCTTCAGGAAGTCTCAACCAACCCGCGTGTGAACCATCGCGTGTGATGCCCACATCACCGCCTGATCCCCACACTTCTTTGCCCACCCATGCGCTGGGGCCATCTACCACCACGCCTGCAAAGTCGCGGCCTGGTGTGCGCGGAAAAACAGCTTGCGGCATGATGCCCAAGGCCGCTTTTACATCGCTAGGGTTCACACCTGCGCTACGCACGCGTACCAAGGCTTCGCCTTTTTGCAAGGTGGGCGGGGTTTGTTTTTGAATGCTAGGCGCCAGTTCTTCGACAGAGGTCGCTTTGGCGTTCACGCGCACGGTGCGCAAGTCTTCTTTTTGAATCGACATTCCTTGTCTTCCTTTTTTTGTATCAAGCGCGAATGGGCAAATTCAGCATGGCACGTGCTTCATGTGGGGTGGCCAATTCACCACCCAAGTCATGGATGATGCGTTTGGCTTTTGTCACCAACTCAGCATTGCTTTTGGCTAGAACGCCTTTTTCTAAGTAGATGTTGTCTTCCATGCCTACACGCACATGTCCCCCTGCAAACCAAGCTTGGGCGACGATGGGGAATTCAAATCGACCAATCCCAAAGGCTGACCAAATTGCGCCTGCAGGCAGCAAGCTACGTGCGTAAAGCAAGGTTTCAGGAGATGGGGAGAAGCCGTACTTCACACCGGTCACAAAGGTCCACATGCCGGGTCCATCTAACGTGCCATCTGCAATCAGGTCGCGTGCCAAATGCATGTCACCCGAATCAAAAATTTCTAGCTCAGGTTTCACACCAGCTTCACGCATGACCTTGGCCATGATGCGTACATTGCGCGGTGTGTTGATGACCACATCGCCACCCGAGTTCATGGTGTTGAGGTCGAGCGAGCACACATCAGGTTTCAAAATGCGCACATGCTCTACACGCTTTTCCGGTTGCACCAAGGTCGAGCCGGGTGCTGCCACACGCGGATCATCCACGCTGGGCACAAAGCGACCGCCTGGGCCTGTGGTCAGGTTGATGATCAGCTCTGGATTGGCACGACGCACTTTGTCAAACACTTCACGGTAGAGCTCTAACTCCATCGAGGGCTTGCCCGTTTTTGGGTCGCGCACATGAATATGCACAGCAGCTGCGCCGGCTTCGGCGGCTGACAAACATTCGTCCGCGATCTGCGTGGGGGTGACAGGCAGATGTGGTGTTTGGTCTGGTGTGGTGATATTGCCGGTGACGGCGCAGGTGAGAAAAGTTTTTTGATTCATGTCTGGCTCACTGTTTCATCAAAGGTGACGACCGCCATCGACCACGATGCGCGTGCCTGTGACGTAACGCATGGTGGTGGCGCAGGCTTGCACCACTGCAGCCACGTCATCTGCGGTGCCAATGCGTCGCAGCGGAATAGTGGGCGCCACTTTGTCGTTGAAGTCCGCGCCACGCCCAGGCACAAAGGTGGAGTCCACCACGCCGGGTGAGACTGAGATGACGCGCACGTGTGGCGCAAAGGCTTTGGCCAGTGCGTCACCCACCACATCAATGCCGGCTTTCGCTGCGACATAAGCCAAGTTGCTGCCTGTGCCTGTGAAGCCTGCAATGGAGGAGATGTTGACGATCAAGCCGTCTTCTGATTTTTTCAGCAAAGGCATGAAGGCGCGGATGGTGGCCATCACACCGCGAAAGTTGACTTTCAAAATGTCGTCAATCAAATCGTCTGTCAACGCGTCCAAATCAGCGGCTGGCACAGCTTGGGTGTAGCCTGCACTGTTGACGAGGATATGCACCACGCCACAAAGTGCCGCCAATTGGTCTGCCACCGCTTGAAGCGAGGCACTGTCCGTGACTTGAGCTTTGAAGGTGAGATGGCCTGAGCCTGGCAAGGCAGCCGCTTTGGCCGCTGCTGTTTCAGGCGATTCAGAGTTGTGCAGCAGCACACAGCGGGCACCGAGTTGGGCAAGACGTCGTGCACTGGCCAAACCAATGGCACCCGTGCCACCGGTGATGACAGCGATGCGGCCTGTCAGTGAGTCTGTGGGTTGGAAGCTCGAAGTCATAAAGTCTTTCAATCAGGAATCAAGGAATCGGTGGGTGGTGGGTGGTGGGTAGCGTGAGGTTGGAAGTCGACATGAATGGAGGCTTAAGAAGTGCGACCCAGCATGCGCAGGGCATTGCGGCTTTCAATGGCAGTGAGATCGTTCATGCTGAAACCCATGGCCATGAGACCTTTCACATGGTCGAGCGAGGTGCGATACGGGAAGTCGGTGCCAAATACCACTTGCGACACATCCACCAAATTCAGCAGCGACAGCAAAGCGCCGGGGTGAGAGGCTTGTGCCGTGTCGTAGTAAAAGCTACGCAAGGTGGGCACCACTTGTTCGCTGGGCAGGACCTTGCCAAAGTTGGCGTTGAGTTTGGGCAGCATCACTAATCGCTCTACCAAAAATGGCATGGTGCCACCTGCATGCGAGAAGATGAACTTGATGTCTTTGCAACGTGTGGCCGTGCCGCTGAACAACAAGCTTGTGATGGTGCGTGTGGTGTCTGTGGCGAACTCAATCGTTGAACCGGGCACACCCTCTTGCAAGTTTTGACAGCACTGTGTGTTGGACGGGTGGGTGTAGACGATGAGTTGGCGACGGTTGATCTCATCCATGATGGGTGCAAACGCTTTGTCACCTAGCCACTTGCCGTTGTAGCTGGTCAGCATGGCGATCCCGTTGGCTTTGAGCACATCGCAGCTGTAGGCAATTTCGGCCAACGCGCCGTCGACATCGAGCATGGGCAGCGTGGCAAAAAAACCAAACTGGTTGGGGTAGTCGCGTGCGAGTTGTGCGCCGTACTCGTTGCTGATGCGCGCCATGCTGCGCATGGTGGCCACATCGCCAAAGCCGGCTGCAGGTGTGGTGGGCGAGGTCAGGGTGTACGTCACACCGGCTTTGGCCATGTCGTCCATGGTTTTGTTGAGTGACCAGTTACGTGCGGGTGGCTCAGCCAGTTTGCGCGCTTCCAACTCTTTCAAAAACGCAGGCGCCCACACATGGTGATGCACATCGACCAATGCGCGTTTGGCAGCTGCAGGCAAGGGCGCGTCTTTGGAGGTGGTGGCACACGATGGCAGCACCGTGGCTGCTGTGGCCGTGAGCAAGCCGGTTAAAAAACTACGGCGTGGAGCGCAGTGGTTGCAAGAACTGTCGGCGGTGGTATGAAACATCGAGATCTCCTGTTCGAACCGTTTATTGCGTGAAGTCCACACGAGTTGCCAATTTTTTGTTCATCACAATTTCATCGGCAACGACTTTGCTGAACTCGGCTGGTGTCGAGCCAACGGTGGCAAAACCTTGCTCAGCAAACGCGCGTTTGATGTCAGGGTCTTCCAGCAGTTTGCTGACCTCGTTGCGTATGCGCGTGACATGCTCAAGAGGGACGCCTGCAGGGAACCAAAAGCCATACCACGGCGTGTACACAAAGCCTTTGATCGCCGCTTCATCAATGGTGGGCACATCCGGCAATTCACTCCAACGTTTGCGCGAGGTGATTGCCAGGGCTTTGAGCTTGCCAGCTTTGACCAAGGGCAAGACGGCGGTGGGGGCGCCAATGACAAAGTCGATGCGACCTGCCACCAAATCGTTGAGCGATTGGCTCACGCCTTTGAAGGGCACATGCGTCATCTTCACATCAGCACTGATGCATAAAAACTCGGCTGCAAAGTGCATCACGTTGCCCACGCCGCCCGAACCGAAGGTGTATTTGCCTGGATTGGCTTTGGCGTCAGCCAGCAACTCTTTCAAGTTTTTCACGGGTAAGTCAGGCCTTGCCGCCACAACAAATCCCACGCTGTTGGCCACTAAGGTGATGGGCGTGAAATCTTTGATGGGGTCGTAAGGCAGGTTGGGTGACACCACGGGCAAGCTGGCGTGGCTAGACGAGGTGTTGAGCAATGTGTAGCCATCAGGTGCAGACTTGGCTACTGCATCGGTGCCAATGGAGCCGCCCGCACCCGCACGGTTGTCAATCACCAAGGGTTGACCCAAGCTCTGCGTTAAACGAGGGGCGAGTGTGCGACCAATGAAATCCATCGGCCCACCCGCTGCGTATGGGATGACCATTTTGATGGGGTGATTGGGGTAGTCGCGTGCCGTGCTGGTTTGCGCGCTCGCATGCCATGCGAAGAAGCAGGCGATCAATACGCCTAGAACTTTGAACAACCGCATCGCTCACCCTTTCACACTTACGACAGAAGTGAATGGGCGAATGCTAGCGAGAGGTATCAAGCGTGTGAGTCACCATGGCTACACGAGGGCCATCGTCTGGGTAATTACCCGAGGTTAAGGCGCGGCGAATTGCTCCGTGCCCACAATGCCAATCTTGGTCAGACCTTGTCGTTGCGCGCTGGCCAACACGCCGGCGACGGCTTCGTATTTGGCTTTGCCTTGCGCTTTGATGTGCAGCTCGGGCTGCGGCTCTTGGGCTTTTGCCTGTTGCAGCAATGCATCGAGTGCCGCGCGGTCTGCCAAGGGCTTGCCGTTCCAGTTGACCACGCTGCGGGCATCCACTTCAATGCGAACCACATTCGGTTTTTTGGTTTGCGGTGTGGTGCTTTGAGGCATGTCGAGGTTGACCGAATGCAACTGCACAGGGATGGTGATGATGAGCATGATGAGCAGCACCAACATCACGTCAATCAGCGGCGTGGTGTTGATGTCCATCATCACCTCGGGTTCGTCCTGGGTTTGCAGGTTCATTGCCATGCTTATTTCCCCTGCGGCGGGCTTGTGGCAAGGCCCTGCGGGTCTGTGACAAACCGCACCTTGGTCAATCTCGCCACTTGCGCGGCATACAGCACGCGGCCCACGGCTTCAAAGTCAGTCTTGGCGTCGCCGCGAATTTGCACTTCGGGTTGCGGTGTTTTTTCAGCCAAGGTTTGCAACTGTTGAATGAGGTCTGCGTTGCTGCGTATGGGCGCGTCATACAAATACGCTTGGCCTTGTGCGTTGACTGACAGGATGATGTTGTCGGGTTTCGTCTCGCGCGGTTGCTGCACTTCGTGCGGCAGTTCCACTTTGATGGAGGTGGTCACCACCGGAATGGTGATGAGAAAGATGATGAGCAGCACCAACATCACGTCCACCAAAGGCGTGGTGTTGATGGTGGTCAACAACTCATCGTCGCCCTCGCTGGGGCCTAGGTGCATGGCCATGGTTTACTTTTGCACAGTGCCTGATTCGGCCGAACCTAACAGCACGGCATGCAAGTCAGCGCCAAACGCGTGCACTTCTTCCATGGCCACCTTGTTGCGACGCACCAACCAGTTGTAGCCCAGTACAGCAGGTACCGCCACGGCCAAGCCGATGGCCGTCATGATGAGCGACTCGCCTACAGGCCCCGCCACTTTGTCGATGCTGGCTTGGCCCGACATGCCAATCTTCACCAGCGCGTTGTAAATGCCCCAGACCGTGCCGAACAAACCAACGAAGGGGGCTGTTGAACCGACCGTAGCCAACACAGCCAAGCCATCTTGCATCCGGCTTTGCACATTGTTCATGGCGCGTTGGATGCTCATGGTCACCCAGTCGTTGAAGTTGATGTTGCCCAACAAACCGGTGTGCTTGCCAGCGCTTTCTAAACCTTTTTCAGCAATGAAGCGAAACGGGCTGTCGACTTCCAAGCCGTCTGTGCCTTGGCGCACATCACCTGCGTTCCAGAAATTGCTTTGTGCCGTTTCGGCATAGCGCATCACACGGTTTTGCTCTGCCAACTTCGTGAAGATGACATACCAACTGCCCATGCTCATGATGACCAAAATCAGCAGCGTGGCTTTGGCCACCACATCGCCTTGAGCCCACAGGGCGGACAAACCATAAGGGTTCTCAACAACGTCTTCTGCGAAAGCGCTGGCACTCAAGGCCAAAGTGCTCAGCGCCGCAGCGGTGCGTGTGAAGCTATGTTGCAACATGGGTGTTTCCTTTTTCGATGCAGCGCTTATTCCAAGCGCCATTTGTATTGAATGGTGGACCAACTTTGTTCTGGCTTGCCGTCCACGGTGCCGGGGCGGAATTGACATTTCGACAGTGCGTTGCGTGCGGCTTCGTCCAAGCGCGTGAAGCCGGATGATTTTTCAATGTCGGCTTGCAGCACTTTGCCGTCTGTGCCAATTAAAAACTTCAAGGTGACCGTGCCTTCTTCTTCCATGCGGCGTGATGCGCTGGGGTAATCGGGCTTGGCGCAATGCGCACCTGGCTGAATCACGGCACCGGTGCGAATGGCTGGCGCCGTGGGGGCCGCCGCAGGGGGTGTGTTGGTTTGTGTGATGGCCGGTGCTGTGCTGGTGGGGGCAGGGGGCGGTGGCGCAGGTGTTTTTGGGGGCGGCGCTTTAGGCGCAGCCGGTGCGGGTGGTGGGGCTTCTGACATCAACACGGCCTCTACAGTGTTTTCAGTCATGCGCACCACTTTGCGCGCCAAGCCTGATGAGATAGCCCACAGCAGCAACGCGTGCAACAGCACCACCAAGCCAATGCCGGTGAGGTGTTTGCGAGGGTTGCGCTGACGTGCGGCGTAAGGAGAGGCCGCAACAACGGAAGAAGACGAGTGAGACAAACGAGGATGCTCTGAAAGTTTCACTGATTTTAGGTGGGCTGCATGTCACGCTGTATGCAGCCTGTGTAAAGCCATGCGGCCTTTGCACAGCGGCAAAGGCCGTGTCAGGGTTTAGACCTGTTTCATGCCACCTTTGATTTTGCCGCCGCGTTCGATCTCGATTTCGCCGTATGTCACATCGCCGGTGACCTTACCGGTGTTACGAACGATCAGCACGCTTTTGCTGGTGATGGACTCGTTCAACTCACCTTTGACGTCGATGAAATCGGCTTCTGTGGTGCCAGTGACCACGCCCGATGCGCCAATGAGCACGTCTTTGGCGATCAAGTCACCTTCAACCGTACCCGAGATGATGGCTTGGTTGGGGGCGCTGATAGAGCCTTTGAACACCACGCCGGTGCCAATGAAAATGCTTTTGTCTTTTGTACCTTCGCTCATGGTGCAGTCTTTCAAAAATAAACTCGTGTAAGTTTAGACGTTTATCGTCACTTTTCGCAAATGAATACACTTCATGGCTTACGCCTTGTGGCGTATAAGACGCATATTCTGATTCCAGCAAATTTTCTAAATCAAATCATCCTATGAAAGTTGTTGTCGTTGCAAACCCCAAAGGGGGGGCTGGCAAGTCCACGATGTCCACCAATATTGCGGGCTATTTTGCGTCGCAAGGCCATCAGGTCATGCTGGGCGATGCGGACACGCAGCAGTCGTCTAAGTTTTGGCTCAGTCAGCGGCCAGAGACATTGCCGCGAATTTCAACGTGGGAATACCAACCCGACTTGGTGCTCACCGCCAAACCCCCACGCGGCACCACCCATGTGGTGATTGACACCCCCGGAGGCATCAGCGGTTGGCGTTTGCAAGAGGTGATTGAGCGGGCTGACAAAGTCATCGTACCCGTGATGCCCAGCGTGTTTGACATGCAAGCCACGAATGAGTTCTTGCTTCAACTGGTTGAAATTACACAAAGGCTGCCCACGCAGGTTGCGGTGGTGGGAAATCGCGTGGACACACGCACCATCTCGGCGAGCAATTTGCGCAAGTTCATCGAGTCTTTGCAGGTGCCCGTGTTGAGCTATTTGCGCGACACCCAGTACTACCTGCACATGGCGGCGCACGGCTTGTCGATGTTTGATATCACGCCATCGAAGGTGCAAAAAGATTTAGAGCAGTGGGGGCCTATTTGCCACTGGCTTGACCAAGATTAAGCCGCGTTGTCTACATAACGGCCTTTGTAGCCGTGGTTGCTGAACTCCAAGGCGTGAAAACCGTGAAAGTCAATTTGGCGAATGAACTCGCCCGATTGTTTGTTCACCACCTTCACCGATAAGGTGCTGGACTGCTTGTCAAACGAGTAATTCAGTTGGCTTTTGTCCATGGCTTGGTTCAGGCGCTGCACCCGAACTTCCTTGTCTGCTTGAATTTCAGCGGCCACATCCACTTTTTTGACCTGCACCTCAGCCGGCGCTGGCTGCGCCTTGGTCACGCTGGGCTTCACGGGCGCAGCCGCGAGCGAGACAGGCGTGTGGGTAGGGGGTGCCATCGGGTTCACAGCAGGGCTTTTGGGTGTGTTTTATTTTTAATTTTAAATAAATTAAATTTCAAGTTCAACCATCTCAACCCTCGTTTCCCATCAAAAAACCCGCCAATTGGCGGGTTTTTTGAGATTTTTAGCTGATCAGTGATTGTCTGTCAGCTGATCCAAGATGGCTGGATTCTCCAGCGTCGAGGTGTCTTGGGTGATCGCCTCGTTCTTGGCCAAGCTACGCAGCAAGCGGCGCATGATCTTGCCGGAGCGGGTCTTGGGCAAGTTGTCGCCGAAGCGGATGTCTTTGGGCTTGGCGATGGGGCCAATTTCTTTGCCCACGTGGTCGCGCAAGATCTTGGCAATCGCTTTGGCTTCGTCGCCTGTGGGGCGTGAACGCTTCAGCACCACGAACGCACAGATGGCTTCGCCCGTGGTGTCGTCCGGACGGCCCACCACCGCGGCTTCGGCCACCAGCTCAGTGCAGCTGACCAAGGCCGATTCAATTTCCATCGTGCCCATGCGGTGGCCCGACACGTTCAACACGTCGTCGATACGGCCAGTGATGGTGAAGTAGCCTGTTTTCTCGTCGCGGATCGCGCCGTCGCCAGCCAAGTAGTACTTGCCTTTGAACTCTTCGGGGTAGTAGCTCTTGACGAAGCGGTCTGGGTCACCCCAAATGGTGCGAATCATCGAAGGCCATGGGCGCTTGACGACCAAGATACCGCCTTGGCCGTTGGGCATGTCGTTACCTGCCTCGTCCACGATGGCCGCTTGGATGCCGGGGAAGGGCAGTGTGCAAGAGCCGGGCACCATGGGCGTCACGCCTGGCAGTGGGGTGATCATGTGACCACCGGTTTCTGTTTGCCAGAAGGTGTCCACGATGGGGCAACGGCTGCCGCCCACGTGCTTGTAGTACCACTCCCAAGCGGCTGGGTTGATCGGCTCGCCCACCGAGCCCAACAAACGCAGGCTGGAGAGGTTGTAGCTCTTGGGATGCACGGCATCGTTGGCTTCCGCCGCTTTGATGAGTGAGCGGATCGCTGTAGGCGCTGTGTAGAAGATCGAGACTTTGTGGTCTTGAATCATCTTCCAGAAGCGGCCCGCGTCTGGGTAAGTGGGCACGCCTTCGAACACGATTTCAGTGCCGCCCAAAGCCAAGGGGCCGTAGGTGATGTAGGTGTGACCTGTGACCCAACCGATGTCGGCGGTACACCAGAACACGTCGTTGTCTTTCAAGTCAAACGTCCACTTGGTGGTCAATGCGGCATGCAGAAGATAGCCGCCGGTGCTGTGTTGCACACCTTTTGGCTTGCCGGTGGAGCCCGAGGTGTAGAGCAAGAACAGGGGATGCTCAGCGCTCACCCATTCTGGTTCGCAGGTGGTGGCTTGCTTGTCAGCCAAGTCAGCCATCCATTGGTCGCGGCCAGCTGTCATGGCAATGTCGCCACCGGTGCGCTTGACCACCAACACGTTTTTCACAGAATCGCAACCGCCCAATGTCAGGGCTTCGTCGACGATGGCTTTCAAGGGCAGGTGCTTGCCGCCGCGCACTTGTTGGTCGGCGGTGATGATGGCCACAGCGCCTGTGTCTTCCACGCGGTCACGCAGGGATTGGGCTGAGAAGCCGCCGAACACCACCGAGTGAGTCGCGCCGATACGGGCACAGGCTTGCATGGCAGCCACGCCCTCAATCGACATGGAGATGTAGATCATCACGCGGTCGCCTTTTTTCACGCCGATGGATTTCAGGACGTTGGCGTATTGGCAGGTCTTGGCCAGCAGTTGCTTGTAAGTGGCCTTGGTCACTTCGCCGCCGTCGGCTTCGAAGATGATGGCGGTCTTGTCGCCCAGGCCTTTTTCGATGTTGCGGTCCAAGCAGTTGTAAGAGGCGTTCAAGGTGCCGTCTTCAAACCACTTGAAGAAAGGCGCGTTGCTCTCGTCGAGGACTTTGGTGAAAGGCGTTTTCCAGCTCAGCAATTCGCGTGCTTGCTCGGCCCAAAAGCCTTCGTAATCCGTTTCTGCTTTTTTGCACAGCGCGTCGTAGGCGGCCATGCCGGATACGTTGGCTTGCTTGACGAACTCAGCTGATGGCTGGTGAATGGTGATGTCGCTCATGAACCGGTCTCCTCTTATATGGCGGTATCTGTCAAAACCTTGCGACTGTGAGGTGGTGCTCTTACAAGGGTCTGACTTATTCCTTGCTGACAAACCCTTGTGTTTGCCTTACATCAAGGTGTTTTTAGTTTGCGCCTGATTCGCTTGGCATGAGGTCGGACAGAGCTAGGTGAATACCCAGGTGCTGATGGATAAAGTGCCGTGCCGTCTCTTGCCAGCCGCCGAGCTCTGATTCGTAGTGCAGCAAGCCGGGGTCGTCCAGTTGGCCGTCGTTGAAGTCCAGCGTGGTGGGGAAGCGCAGCTGGAAGAGTTCGTACTCAGTTTGGTAAAGCTTGGGCGCTTGCTTGGCGTTGTGTGCAATCGCGCGCAAGCGGCCTTGGTGGCTCCAGTCGCAAAACAAGATATTGCCCATGCGCAGCATCAGCACACATTGGTTGGGCGCGATCTTGCCCAAAATCTTGGCGTAGCTCAGCCCGCCACTCTGGTCGATTTTTTGTAGCTCTACAGCAGCTTGCTCGCCCAAGGCAATCCAGGCTTCCAAGATGTGACCCGCGTGGAAATAGGCCTCCCAAAAACGGCGGCGGTAGGGGCCAATGTCGTCGTCGGTGTGGCGCAAGATTTCAAAAAATGCATCCATGGTGCGGCTGGTCAGCCAACGGCTGGCTGTCTCGATGGCTTCGCGGCGCACGCCCAGCCAGCCTGCGTGGTTGTGACGTGGGTCACCCAAGGTGCGCAGCAACTCAGACAGCAGCGCGTTCTTGATGTCTTGCGGCGGATTGCGGTCAAACCAAGGTGACAGCAGGCTGTAGGCAAACTCATCGCGGCACAGTGGATAGCGCAAACGCTGCGAAGGTTTGCCGATGTCGTGCATGGCCCATTCGCACATGCGCTTCACGTAGCCAATGGTGCTGCGTATCTCTTCGGGGGCTTGCAAGGCTTCTAGAAATGCTTGCTTGCAAAAGTTATTCAGCCAAAAGCCTTGGGTCAACGCATGGCGCTCTTGCCATTGCGCCAGTGTTTTGTCGGCTGGCATGCCCAGAATGTCATTGGCCACATGCACGGGGCCATTCAGCGGGTCCAGTACATCGAGGGTGGTGATGAGTCGCTCTAGGCCATTGGCTTCAGTCTCGGACAGCGAAGCCAACACGCGTGGGTCTAAAAAGAAAGTGCGTGCCGTGTGGGCCAACTTCAAGAACACGGGGTTCTCTGGGTTGAAACCTTGCAAATAGGTGTGCAGCAAACCACGGCCCCACTTGAGTGGGCGGCGTGAGGCCAGTGCCTCGGGCACGGCCACTTCAAAGTAACGGTCGGTCAGCGGTGTGTGGGTGTGCAGGCCCCGCTCGGCGTCGAGCCACAGCGCATAGGGAATGTGCCGCCAATCGCGTTGGCGTGGTGCGGTGCTGTTGGGTGCAAACGCCACGCGCTCAAACGCGTTGTAGGTGCGTTCGCCCACGGTGCGCAAGTCGGGGTCTTTGCCAAAGCCACCGCCGCGCTTGGTGCGCGCAGCATGGGCCAGCTGGTCAAAGTCTTGCGGCAGGGGGGCGAAGAACTCGTGCATTCGTTTAGCGCACCGTCTCTTGCATCTTTTTCAAGGTGCTGCTCGGGCCTTTGGTGGCACCGGTGTCGGTGGGCTGAAACGCCAACACAAAGCGCAGTTCGACGCGACGATTTTGTGCATCGTTGTCTTTGCTGTTGGGGCGCTCATCGGCGTACGAGCTGATGCCAAACACAGGCTGTTCGCGCTCGTTACGGTAGCTTTGCATGCCTTCCGAGCCCAGTACTTTGTACACAGCACGTGCGCGGTCAAGGCCTAAATGCCAGTTGTTGTAATCGCCACGGTGCAGCGGTACCGAATCGGTGTGGCCTTCAATCAGGATGGTTTCAATCTCTACCTGTTGCGGGTTGGGTGGGCAGTCGGCGGGCAAATGGCGACGTTGCGAATAGATGTAGCAAGGCAGCACCTGCTGCAATTGCTCGGCCGATTGACGCAACGTGCGCACGCCCAAGTTTTCAAGCTCGGCACTGCCACGCGCAAACAACGTATCAGCAGGCAGGCTGATGACGCCTGAGACTTGGTTGATCGTCACCGGTACACCTGCGTTTTGCAGCTTGGTGCCGATGGTGTGCACCACCGTGGCCAGTGGGTCGGCAGGGGGTTCGGGCGGCTGCTCGGGCTTGCGTGAGAGCAGCACCATCACCATCACGATGAAGATGAACAGCAGGCCAATCATCAAGTCACTGGCCGAAGCCATGTAACCCGACTCTTCCACCTGCTCGTTGGTGGCAGCGGTGTTGCGGCGTGTTTTGATGAACATGATCTATGCGCGTTGCTTTATGCCTTGGGCGGCAACGCGTCGATGAACTCGTCCAACACTTCTTCAAGGTTGGTGATGCTGCCACTCAGCTGATTGACTGCGCTTGCCAAGTGTTGGTCCATCTTGGTGTGCAGGTCTGAGATTTGCGTGCTGTAGCCTGACACACCTTGGGTGAGTGCGTCCACGGTACCTGTGAGTGCTTTTTGTGCGTCTTGCAAATGCGTTCTCACATGGCCCAGTGCTTCTTCCGCAGACACCGCACTTTGTTTGAGCGTGTCCACGGTTTGACCGAGGGCTTGGTTCATGGGAATCAAGGCTTCTTTGAAGTCGGTGGCCGCAGCGCGTTGCAAGCCCACCGCGCCTTCGATGGCGTTGGCGCTGTCTTTGAATTTCTCAGCCGTTTGGTCAATGCGCTCGACCGTGCCTTGCAAGCCCGACATGGCGCCTTGCACTGTTTGCACGGTTTGGCCCAAGTTGCCCAGCAAGGTTTCGAGTTGTTGCGTGCCGGTTTGGCCCATGGCACTGGCGCGGGCCAGAGACGCATCCAGCTCGGTGATGGTGGTGCGCGTGTTCTGAATGGTTTGCGACAAAGTGCCCACTGCATCGCCAAAAGAAGCCAGGCCGCTGGAGATGCCTTGTGTCAAGGTCTCGCCCGCTTTGCTCAGTTCAACCGCCGCTTGGCTGCCAGCGTTGCCAAAACTTTGGCTGGAGGTTTGAATGCTGTCGGCCAGTTGGGCCAGCTTGTCAAACGCGGGTTGCATATTGCGCGAAAGAGCGTCGCCAATCGCGTTGGCAAAGTCGCCCTCAAAGCGGCGCAGTTGGCTCACTTGGGAACGGTTCTCATCCAAGATGTCTTGGAACAAGGCCAGCTGCATGCGCACACTGGCCTCGGCGGCGTTGTCTGGCACCTTGCTGCGCAAGGTGTGGCACAGCGTGTCGATGCTGGACTGCAAATTTTCCAGCGCCACTTTGGCACGCCAGTTCCACACCAGCGAACACAGCAAGCCTGCGATGGAGGTGATGAACTTGCCGCCTGCGGTGGCAATGAGTGATTGCAGCGCTTGGTCTTGTTGACGCGCCGACACATCCAGCGCATTGAGCGCCAAGCCCGCTTGCTGCAAAGCCACCGCCAAGAAGATGAAGGTACACATCAAACCAAAACCAATCAACAAATTGGGCATGGTTTCGAACAAAGCCAAGTTCATGCGGCCACCGAGCACACTGCGCACCGTCCAGGTGTCGGCGTGGCTGCGAAAGCTGTAGCTGCCGTGACTGTTATTGGGGCCTTGGCTCACTCCGTGTTGCGAGGGCAGGTCAATCAGGCCGGCCTCGGTTTCGCGCAGCAAGAACTTCAGCTCGTTGTCGGTGGTTTTGGTTTCAGCCAACGCCAGCGCTTCGCGGCTGCTGCCTTGGTGCGCGCCTAGGCGGGCATCGAGCCCCACCACCTCGGCACGCACTTGGCGAATGCGCGAAGCCCACACGCCGAAGCTGAGGAGCGAGAACACAAAAATCACGGCCGCGATGGCCAGTGGCACAGCCAACTGTTCGAGTTGGGCGAGGTATTGATTCATAGGCATGTCTCTATTGTGAACAAGTCTGAGGCACTACTTGCCAAGTGCGTCTGAAGCTGTTGCTCAGTCGCCCAAACCACCACTGCGCAACACGCGCCGCGCACAACCATTCCACAGCACGCCCAGCTGTGGTGCCCACAGCGTCAGCCGCTGGCGTGCACGGGTGAGGCCGGTGTACACCAGCTCGCGTGTGAGCACGGGCGACTCTTGCGCGGGTATCACCAGCAGCACATGCGTGAACTCCGAGCCTTGCGATTTGTGTACCGTCATGGCAAACACGGTCTCGACGCTGTCGAGGCGTGAGGGCATGACCCAACGCACGCCGCCATCCACCTCAGGGAAGGCCACGCGCAACACGCCGTCAGGTCCGGGTAGACACAGACCGATGTCGCCGTTCATCAGCTCTAGCGCGTAGTCGTTGCGCGTCACCATCACGGGGCGACCGGCGTACCAAGGACTTTGGCCCAAGCCCAATGCGTGCTCAACCTGTGCATTGAGCTGCACCACGCCCAGCGGGCCTTCGCGCACGGCGCACAACACACAAAACTCGGTGAAAGCTTTGAGCAGCGCCACTGCTTGTGCATCGCTGCACGGTGCAGCTGGCGCTGGTTTGCTGGGGCGGTGTGCATCTAGCAACGCCAGCCAATGGCGCCAACCGTAGCGCAGGCCCACGGCCAGTTTGGCATCGCTGGCGCTGGTGAGTTGCAGGCGTGTCACGTCGGGTTCAGCTGCGTCACCTTCAATGCTTTGTTGCAAAGGCAGCGTCGCCAGCCAATCGGGCGCTGCGTTCCACAGTGCTTTGAGCGCGGGCGTGTTGTCGGCCACATCCGCGTTCACAGTGCGCGCCCATTGACCGATGCCACTCTTGGCATCGAAGCGGTGGCTGTGAATGAGGGTGACAGTTTGGTGCTGCAACAAGGTGCCCGTGCACAGCTGCGACATGACCGCACCAGCTTCCACCGATGCCAGCTGGTCTTTGTCACCCAACAAAATCAAGCGTGCAGCAGGTGGCACGGCTTGGAGCAAGCGGGCCATCATCTCCAAGTCAATCATGGACGCTTCATCGACCACCACCACATCGGTGGCGAGCTGGTGCACCTGGGTGGCTTTGCTATGGGTTTGCAACAAGCGGTGCAGTGTTTGTGCTTGCGTGGGGATGCGCGCTTGCACATCAGCAGGCATTTGGGTGAGTGCGTTGCTGATGGATTCGGTCAAACGTGCCGCCGCTTTGCCTGTGGGTGCGGCAAGGTGAATTTGCAAATCGCGCGATGCCGTGCCTACCAAAAGCGACAGCAACTTCACCACGGTGGTGGTCTTGCCCGTGCCAGGCCCGCCCGTGATGAGGGTGATGCGGTTTTGTGCGGCCACCTCGCAAGCGAGGCGTTGCATGTCAGGTTCTGAGTTGTTGGTTTTGGAGAAGAGGTCGTCCAAGCGTTGCTGCAAATCAGCAGGCACCTCGCACGGCAGTGCCAAACGCTGGGCGATGTTTTGACGGATGTTTTGCTCAGCCGTCCAAGCGCGGCGCAAGTAAAGACGAGCACCTTGGATGTTTTCGATCATCACCAAGGGGCTGGCATCGCCTTGCGTCCAAGGTAGCGTGCTGGCAGCAAGGTGCAAGTCTGCTGGTAGAGCTGCCACTTGTTCGTCACTCCAGCCTAACAGTGCCGAAGCTTGATTTTGCAAAGTGGCGAGGTCGAGACAGGCATGGCCACGCCCCCATTGATGACTGGTCAGTGCCGCCAGCCATAAGTGACGTGGGTCGTCGCTGGGTTGTTTGCTGTGTAGCAAGTTGGCCAGTGATTTGTCCAAGCCAGTCAAAGGTGTGGCTTGAGCCCATGACGCTTGCAGCAAAGGAGAGAGGGTGTTGGGTAATGGCATGCACTGCCAGTTTACTAGGGGTGACACAATTTCATTTAATGCGCATAATATGCGCATATGCTTATCAGGAGCCACTATGCCACGTACCAACACTGCCGTTGCTTTATCGCGCAAACGCCCAGTCAATCTCACTTTGAGCGAAAGCTTGGTCGCCGATCTCAAAGGCTACACCTCGAATTTGTCCGCCACTGCTGAAGAGTTGCTGACGGCTTACGTGGTGGAACAAAAGCAAGCACGCACAAGCCGCCAACAACAGGCAGATCAAACCGTGGCAGGTTGGAATGCCTTGCACGTCGATGTTGGCTCGTTTGCCGACGAACACTCCACACTCTGATGGCGCAGTTTGATCTTCATAAAAACAAAGGACCACTGAAAGACACCATTCCTTACGTGGTTGTGGTGCAGTCTTCTTTGTTTGACGGCTATCGCCGTCGTGTGGTGGTGCCGTTGGTGCGTCGCACTGCTTTACCTGCCGGCATCGCGGGCACGCGGATGAACCCGAGCTTCAAAGTGCGTGGTGCGGTATTGGTGTTGCACCCCTTGGATATGGTGTCTGTGGCTTGTGATCAGCTAGGCGAATGCATCGGCTCATTGGCAGAGCATGGACAAGAAATTGCGGATGCATTGGATGAGTTGCTGACACGTTCTTGGCATTAAATTGAATTTAAGTCCAGGCATGCATCACGCAACGATTCGAAACTCTGTGGCTTTTGCGACTGGGCGAAGAAATTTATTTTCACGCTTCATCTCCACAAAACCGTAGTTAGACATGGTTTTGAGTGTGCGTGAGAGATTGCTAGGTTGACGACCTGTGATGTGGGCAAGTGAGCTGATCGATTCAGGCTTGCTTTCGCGTATGACTTTCAAAAGCGCACGATTTTCATCACTCAATACTTCGGCCAAAGAGCGCATGGAGGTAAACCAAATTTTTGGTTCAGACGCTTTGGGTTTGTACTCGCCTTTGGCAATCGCTAATACGCGTTCGCGCATGCGGTCTTGTGACATGATTCCTACGACGATGGTTTTCATGATGCTTTTATCTCCTTCAACACTCGGTCAACTTCTTGGAAAAAATCGTTTAACAACTGAAATGCATCCCGAAACTCATAGGGCACACCTTTGTCACTGACATGTCTGTGCTTATGGTCATGGGCCAGTCGACGTCCTGCAAACTTCAATCGCTTTGGTGGTTTCACTGCATGCGCGTTGTCATATCCCAAAATTCTTCTGCCATAAGGCTCGTGAAGCGTCAGTGTGTAACGCACCCCGTGTGGAATAGTCGTGCTCACATCAGCGCGCCAAGCCTCAATCTTGATCCAATACCCATTGCCTTGATCTAGGACTTGTCCATGCAAATCGATGAGCGTTGAAATGCCTAATTCGATGTTTTGAGTTGTCTTAATTGTATCATCGGTTGATATCTTTATGGGCCAACCTTAACTCGACAACTACAGATCAAGTGTTAGCTTGCATCACGAAAGTAAACCTGCTTACTTTTGTGATGGGGTCTTGGTTAGCCCATAAAAAAAGCATCCAATTCCTCAATCAACACCTGCGGCGGCCGATGCAAATGCACCCCCGCACCTTTGGCGTGAATGCCGCGCAAGAACATGTACACCGCACCGCCCATGTGCTGGGCGTAGTCGTAACCAGGCAGCCGCACTTTGAGCAAGCGGTGCAGGGCCAGGGTGTAGAGCACGTATTGCACCTCGTAGCGTTTGTGCAGCACGGCGTCTTGCAAGGTGGCGCTGTCGTAACTGGGCAGTTTGTTCGACTTGTAGTCCACCACCCAATAGCGGCCATCGTGCTGCAGCACCAAGTCCATTGAGCCGGTGAGCATGCCTTGCATCACACGCGCTTGCAGCGCAGGACGTGGCGTGCCTTCAAACACATGGCTTTGAATGAGTTGGTCTAGTGCGGTGGCGCTGACGTGGCTCACCTCTAAGTTGAACTCCATCTCGGGCCACATGTGCTCGGTGCTGAGGTCGCGCAATGTCAAAGATGTAGCGTTCAGCGCGTGCAAAGGCAGCGGCGTTTGCACCACGGCTTGCAGCCAAGGTTCGAGTTGCGCGCGCGGTGCATCGTCCAGCTGCAACCAGCTGGCTTTGCGTTCTAGCAAGTTGGCCCAAGCTTGCTTGGCCCACTCGGGTGCTTGTGCGTTGGCCACCGGCCAATTGTTTTGCGACAGCCATTCCAGCAAGTCGTGCAGCAGCGTGCCGTAGCGCGCACCGGCGGGGAAGCTTTGCCATGCGCTGATGCTCTCGGGGTCTGGTGCCGGTGTGGTCACCGCGTCAGGCTGCGCGTCCGAGGTGGCACCCATGATGGCATCCGTGATGGCATCCGCCACCGCTTCGTCGCGTTTCGATTCAGACACCAGCCCGCGCGTGATGGCGCTGAAGCTCGCTGTCCACCACAGGCTGTGGTGGGTGCGTGTGGGAGTGAGGGCGTCTTTGGGCGCGTTGATCGCAGCAGGGGCTTGGTAGCGGATGTGTTGCAACGCTGGCAATGCAGCCACTTCGATGTGCGCGCATGTGCCCCACAAGCTGTGCAGTTGGTTGCTCAAATCGCCACGCGCTTCGCGTTTGAGCAGCAACGACAAAGCACTGCGTTTCAATTCGGTTTTGGCGGTGGCTTTGCTCAAATCATTTTTGGTTTCGGCCACGCCCATCCACAAGCCACGCTGTGCGCGCGTGAGGGCCACGTACAGCAAGCGCATGTCTTCTTCCACCGAGGTGGCTTGCTCGTCGCTGTCGTCATCTGCTTCGTCGTCTTGTGCGAAGTTGGTCTTGGCTTTTTTCTCCACCGCAAACGCACCTGCAAACGGCACAAACACCAGTGGGTATTGCAAGCCCTTGCTCTTGTGATACGTGATGACTTTCACGCACAAGGCATCGGTTTCTAGGCGCGCTTGTTGTGCATCGCTGTCGTGGTGCTCGGTTTGAATTTGTTCGCCTAGATAGCGCACCAGCGCGTGTTCGCCTTGCAGGCTTTGCTCGGCGTGTTGCAACAGTTCGCCCAAGTGCAGCAGGTTGCTCAGGCGCCGTTCCCCATCGGGTTGGGCCAACATGTGCTGCGCCACGTGCTGGCTGTGCAGCCACTGGTGCAGCATGGGCAGAACACCGTGCTGTTGCCACAGTCCATGCCATTGGTGGAATTGCTCTAGCAGTTGTTCCCATTGGGCTTCGTCTTTGGTGATGGCCAACACTTGGTGCAAGTCCAGCGCCCACAAGCGGCTGCCTACGGCCGCACGCACCCAGCCTGTTTGTCGAGGCGACGCCACCGCGCGCAACAAGCGCCACAAGTCGGTGGCCTCGGTCGATTGGTACACGCTGGTGTGGTCCGACAAATACACGCTGGGGATGTGTCGCGCACGCAAAGCGTGACGCACCGCATCGGCTTGCTTTTGGCTGCGTACCAATACGGCCATATCGCCCGGTGTGGCTGCGCCTTGATTCAACAAGTCGGCCATTTGGTCGGCAAACACTTGCGCCGTGTGGTGCAAGTAGCTGGCGCTGCTGACCACATCAGCATCCTCTTCGGGGTGCATTTGCCACACGGTGAAGGGCGGGCGTTCTTCGCCATTCACCACCAGCGCGGGTTCTTTGCCTTGAGCCGACACTTCCACAAACGCAATCTCGCCTTGGGCGGATGCAAACGGTTGCTCGGTCTGCATGAACACATGGTTCACCGCTTTGACCAAGCCCACGCTGGAGCGATGGTTGCCGGTGAGGGTGTGCAGCGCGTCGTCGTTGTGTTCTTCTGCGTCTTTGCGTGCCTGCAAGTACGTGCCCAAATCTGCGCCACGGAAGCTGTAGATGGCTTGCTTGGGGTCGCCAATCATCACCAGTGCGTTGCTTTCGTTGCATGCCCCTGGCGCATAGATGCGGTTGAGCGTGCCGTACTGCCAAGGGTCGGTGTCTTGAAACTCGTCTACCAAGGCCACAGGGTATTGTTGGCGAATGGCAGTGGCCAATCGGCCATCGTCGGCCATCACCGCGTGATGCAGGTTTTGCAACAGGTCTGAAAAGTCAAATGCGGCGCGTTGCGTCTTGGCGGCTTTGTAGGCTTCGCCCACGGCGTGTGCAGCGTGCAAGGCAATGTGTTTGTCGGTGCTTGGCTTGGCGTCAAACAACGCCACATAGGTTTGCATCGCCGCGAAGAAAGCAAAGCCCTCGGCCTCAGCCCAGCCTTTGTCTTGCAAGGCTTGGGTGGTGAAGCGCTCCAGCACTTTGAATTCTTCTTTGCTGACGTGAGCCTTTGTGCTTTGCGTCGCCCACGCTTGCAGAACCTTCAACCAGTTGGCAAAAAAATCAGCACGCAAGCCTTTGATTTTTTTCTGCGCGCCTGCTTCTTGCAGGGCTTGCAACACCGCATCACTCCACGCTTCGCGTGCAGCAAGTGCGGCCGCTTCTACCTGCGCTTGCCACGCCATGTGTGTGTCAATAGCTTGCGCGGGCGTGATGTTGGGTGCGACTCCCTCGCGTGGTTTGCGCTCTTGTTCCTTCCACATCTCGCTCAAGGTTTTCAGCAGCTTGGCTGGGTCTTGGCCGATGAGGGGTGTGATGTGTTGCAGTGTGTCACCGCTGAGTGGGTAAAACCATTCGCGCCAATAGTCTTGCACCAGCGTGAGTTTGAGCTGGTCGGCGTTCTCTAAACGCGTTTGCTCAAACAGGTTGTGGCTCTCTAGCGCGTGCTGCGTGAGCATGCGCCGCGACCAACCGTGGATGGTGTAGATGGCGGCATCGTCCATCCATTCGGCAGCGCAGTTGAGCTGCAAGGCGCAGCGTGGCCATAGTTTTTTATCAAAGCTCTTACGCAGCTTCTCTAAAAATTCATCGACTTTCAACGAAGCGGGAAACTCGCGGCCCTGCGCGCTCAAGTCAAAGTAAGTGGCGGCTTGGCTCAGGCGTGTGCGAATGCGCTCACGCAACTCAGCCGTGGCAGCGTCGGTGAAGGTCATCACCAAAATTTGTGGCGGTAGCAAAGCCTCGGTGCGTTCGTGGCCCAGCACCAATCGCAAATACAGCGCCGCAAGTGTCCAAGTTTTTCCTGTGCCTGCGCTGGCCTCGATCACTTGACGGCCGTGTAGCGGCAGGGTGTGTGCGTTGAGGGCTTTCATGCGTCAGCCTCGTCGGCGTGATCGGCATTCAGGTGAATCACCTTGGCGGCTTTGAACATAGGCTCGTACAGGCGGGTGGCCCAGTGGTTCAGGCTGGCTTGAATTTCTTCAAAATTGGTGAACACGCGTTGCAGGGCGGGCGAGTCTTGATACTCACCACGTTTTTGGTGCGCACCATTGAATGCGGTTTGCGCTTTGCCCATCGCGTCTTTGCTGCCGCCGTACACGCCCATCAAAAACGCGCAGGCGGTTTTGCCCGCTACGGGCAGGGGCTGTGTCCATGCTTCTAAATACACATCGCACAGGTTTTGCAAATGGGCAAGGGCAGTGTCTGCAGCGATGGGCTTGAGTTCGATGGCCGCATCAAACCCAATTTGCACGCTGGTGGTGGGCGTGCCACTGGCGCAGGCGGCCAAGTGGTGCAGCCACAGTTGGCTGAGTGTGTCGATGCGTGGGACTTGGTTTTCTTTTTTGCCTTCGGTCACCGCGCCTGGGCGCAGGGCCACTTGCAGCCACTGCTGCCCAGCGCCATGCGTTTTGCCGTTGGTGTGCCACATGGTTTGGCCGTTGGCCCACTCAGCACTCAGGCGTGTGTGGCCCAGTTGCCAGTGGGCGGATTGCACGCTCAAGTGGTCGGGCCACTTGGGCAACAACACATCCAATTGTTCGCGCAGTTTTTCGCGGTCGTTCTCAAACAGCTGTTGTTGCGCTTCGCCAAAACCGGCCAAGGCCAGTTGCCCACTCAGGCGCAGTTGGGCGATGGCTTGCTGCGCATCGTCGGCCTGTGCAATGCGTTGGTTGAGTTTGTATTTTTCTAAACCATCGAGCGAGAAAGGTTCTTCTTCCTCGGCGGCTTCTTCAGGTTGGTCTAGGCGCAAGCGCAAACGGTCGACCAAAAAGACTTCCACGGGTTGACGCAGCAAGCGCTGCAAATGTTGCAGCGTCAGCTCGGTGGGTGCTGTGTCATTCGTCGCTGTTGCCGCAGACGTAGTAGATGACGACAACAACGCACGCTGCCAATCATCGGCATAGGTTTGGAATGTGGCGTCTTGCGTGAAGTACTTGGGCGAGAAGGCTTGCAGTGGCTGCAGCGGTGCAACGCACGCAAGCGTGGGCTCGCCTTTGTCATTGCGCTGCGTCCACACCGCATTGAGGTAGTCCATCAGCTGCGCCACCAACACCGACGGTGGTTTGATTTCGTGGTCTGTTGTACGGCGGCCTTGCCAGCTGATGTAGAGCTTGTCGCGGGCTGAGAGCAACGCCTCTAAAAACAAATAGCGGTCGTCTTCGCGGCGCGAGCGGTCGCCTGCGCGCCAGTGTGATTGGGTGCTGCCTGCGTGCGCGGCATCGCTCATCAAATCAAAGTCGCGTGGGCTTTGGCTGCGTGGGTAGTCGCCGTCGTTCATGCCCAGCAAGCACACGCATTTGAACGGGATGGAGCGCATGGGCATGAGCGTGGCGAACTGCACGCCACCGCCAAAGAAGCGGCGCTGCATGGCGGGCTGTTGCAGCTGGGCCATCCAGTGTTCGCGCACCACCACCAGTGGCAGTGGGCTGTCGAGGCGAGCCAGTTGGCATTCGGCCAGCCATGTTTCTAGCGGTGCCATGACGCGTTCCATCAAACGTTCATCGGCTTCGTCGCTGGGCTTGAAGAACAAGGCCACGAGCTGCTGCAACACCGCCACCCATTCGCTAGGCGTGTGGTCTTGGCGCAGTTTGAGCAGCGCCATGTGCGTGTGGCGCAGCCATTGCAAGAGGCCATCGACCACGCGTGCGTCTAGCCCGCCCACGCCTGCTTGCGGCAGTGTGTCGGCCCACGGTGTGGCGAGGTCAACGCTTGCGCCAGTGGCGTAGCCCAGCAGCAAACGCTCCACACCAAACAGCCAACTGTTTTGGTTGGCATCGGCCATGTCGGGCGCAATGCCCCACGGCTTGCGGTGTGGCGCGTCTAGACCCCAGCGCACGCCAGCGTCGGCCAGCCAGGTGTCGAGCTGGGCCACATCGTGTTCTTCTAGGCCAAAGCGTTCGCGCACAGCGGCCACTTCAAACAGGCTTTGCCACTCCACGCGTGTCACGCGCAGTTGGGGCAGTTGCAGCAGGGTGTCGAGTGCTTGCACCAGCGGTTCGGTGCGCGGTGTGGTGTCGGCCACGGTGTAGGGCAGGTGGCGCGGGTCATTGTTTGCGAAGCGGCCAAACACTGCATGGATGTGCGGTGCAAAGTTGGCCATGTCGGGCACCATCACCATGATGTCGCTGGGCTTCAACGTGGGGTCTGCATCCAGCCACGCCAACAGGCGGTCGTGCAGTACTTCGACCTCGCGCTGTGCTGAGTGGGTTTGTACAAAGCGCACGCTGGTGTCGTCTGCGGGCACGTCGGTTAAATGGTCGGGCAGTGGCGCGAGGTTGAGCAAGGATGATTGCAAGTGCTCCAGCATCGTAGGCTCGCGGCCTTCTTCGGTGGCGGTGTCTGCGGGGTCGACAAACACATCCACGCGGTTGAACTGGCCTTTGTATTGGTCCACATTGTCAAAGCCATCGAGCAAGTGCAAATAGTCGCGGCCATGTTTGCCCCATGCGGCCAAGAGCGGATGTGTGTCGGTGTGCAACTTGTATTGATCGGCTTCGCTCAACGATCCATCTTCTTGCGGGATCGGCAAATCTTTTTTATGTGCTTGGCGTTGTTTAGACAACTTAGCCAATGGCACACGGCTTTCCACCACATGGCCCCAGTAATGTTGACAGGGGTTTTGCACCAGCATGAGCACTTGGCACACACGGCCCAAAGCGGCCAGCGCTTGCACGGTTTGCATGGGCAGCGACGTCACGCCAAACACCATGATGCGATGCGGCACACCTGCAGGGCGTTGGCCTTCGTGCAAGGTTGCCATTTTTGCCATGAACGCTTCGTGCACTTTGGCGCGGGAGCTGTAGCTGCGTTGAAGCTCTGTCGTTACTTCTGCATCAGCCGCAAGGTCATTTAGCAAATCGCGCCACAGCTCGGGCTGCCAGCTTTGTGCAGCGGGCAGGGGGGGGGTGAATGCCGATGCATTTGTTCCAGCTTGTGTGCGCAATTGGTCTTTGCCATTGGCCCAGTCTTCTAACCAATCGGCGCGGTAGTTTTGGTAGCCGTCCAATACGTCGGCCAGTTGTGCGGCAAGTTGGTACGCGCGGCGGTTCATGGGCGACGCGTCAGCCTCAGCTTGGCCTAGGTAATTTTTCAGTGGCGCAAAGCTGGGCTTGGCCAACAGCACAGGCAGCAAACGCATGATGCGCCACACCAGTGGCGACTTGTCCAGCGGCATGTGCGCGGGCACGCTGTCAGGCCCCAACACCGCGCGGTAAATCTGCCACAGCTTCGTCGACGGCAGCTCGACCTGTGTGGCCGCGCAAATGCCCAGGTCTTTGGCCAAAGCCAGCTCTAGCCAATGCTTCATGCCGTTGCTTTGCACCAGCAACACCTCGGGCGCGAGCACGGGCAGCGGGTGGTTGCGGATGAACTGCACCGCCAACTCGCGCAGGCCCTCTAGCTGGTTGCTATGAAGCACCATAAAACCGGTGGCGTGGGGGCTAGACATGTGGGGCAGAACGGGCGAAAAAAGGGGCTAAATGTTTGCGTGAGCCAGTGAGCATACTGGATCGGTGGATGCAAATTGGCCTGCATCTGCTGCAAATTTTCGCCCTGTCTTAATCAGCCAGCAAGCCTGTCTGTTTAATGCGTGGGTAAGGTTTTGAGTTTTCCGAATTGTTTAGAAAACTCTTGGCGCAATGTCTTTCTGACTTCAGCTGCCGCGTAACGACGTTTTTCAACATCAGTGCCGGGGGTGATGGGGTTGACGGCCACGGGCTTGCGTTGGTCGTCCACCGCCACCATGGTGAAGAAGCAACTGTTGGCGTGTCGCACTTCTTGTGTTTGAATATTTTCAGCAACCACTTTGATGCCGACTTCCATCGAGGATGTGCCTGTGTGATTGACCGCCGCCAAGAACGTCACCAATTCGCCAACATGGATAGGCTGGCGAAACATCACTTGGTCCACAGAAAGTGTCACAACATAGCGACCGGCATATCGACTGGCACAGGCGTAAGCCACTTGGTCAAGAAACTTCAGAATCGTTCCGCCATGCACATTGCCAGAAAAGTTAGCCATGTCAGGTGTCATCAACACGGTCATGGTGAGCTGATGGATTGGTAAATTCATCCTGTTTATTCGGCCGTGATGTGTGCCATGTCCACGATGCGTTGGAATTGCACAGACTCTGTCTTGATGAAGTCGCGAAATTGTTGAACGCTCATCGGGGCAGGTTCACCGCCTTGGTCTTGCAAGCGTTTTGACAATTCAGGATCTTTGATGGCTTGCGTCACAGCGGCATTGAGCTTTTGAATCACTGCATCGGGCGTCCCAGCAGGTGCAAACAAACCAAACCAATTTTCGAGTTGGTACTTGGCCAATGGTTTGTATTCCGCAATGGCTGGAATCTCCGGTGCAAAGGTGGTGCGCTTTGCGGATGTCACCGCAATGGCTTTGACTTTGCCATCTTTGATGAAGGCCTTGGCGCCAGAGTAGCTCACAAAGGTCATGTCCACGTTGCCAGACACCACATCGACCAATTGGCCAGATGCACCTTTGTAGGGGATGTGCACCATGTGAATGCCAGCCATCTCTTCTAACAACTCACCATTCAAATGCTGAGGATTACCCACGCCGCTGGTGGAGTACGCCAGCTTGCCTGGGTTCTTTTTGCCGTAAGCCACGAGCTCTTCGATGTTTTTCACCGGCAAACTGGGGCTGACCACCAAGACGTTGGGGATGCGTGTGACTAACGTGATGGGGGCCAAATCTTTGGCGGGGTTGTATTGCATTTTGTTTTTGTAAACAAAGGTGTTGATAGCCGTTTCACCTGCTGAGCCTAAGAGTAGGGTGTAGCCATCTGGCGCTGCTTTCGCCACAGCGCCTGCACCAATCATGCCGCTGCCACCGGCCTTGTTGTCCACGATGACGTTTTGCTTGAGCGAGCCACGCAGCTTTTCAGCCAGCAAACGCGCAATGGTGTCCACGCCACCACCCGCAGAGAACGGCACGACGATGGTGATGGTCTTCGCTGGAAACTCTTGTGCGAAGGCTTGAGTAGAGACAGCCAAGCCCGTGGCGATTGCCAGAGTTCTCAATAGAAATTTGCGGCGGAAATGAAACATGCGGTGACTCCTAGGTTGAGCAATTTCAATCGCTCAGGGTTAACGATAAATTGCATTTTATGCGTAAAAAATGCAATAATGCAATCTATGGAAAACACCTACAACTTCGAACCTGCTCATTTTTCTGTTGCCCATCAGTCTTACGCGGTGGTGGATTTGCCCGCGCTGTGTGGCGACAAGCTTCAGCAGCTACCAGTTGTTTTGCGCTTGTTGCTAGAGAACGCTGTGCGCCATATGACGGGCGAAGAGCGCTTGCTAGCCGTTCAGTCCATCTTTGATTGGTTAGAAACAGGAACGAGTGAAGCTGAGATTGCATTTCAGCCCGGACGTGTCTTGATGCACGACACCACCAGCACGCCGGCCTTGGTGGACATTGCAGCGATGCGCAATGCGTTGGCTGAAGCGGGTGTAGACCCAACGGTGCTCAATCCAGGTTTGCAGGTCGATGTGTCAGTGGACCACTCGCTGGCAGTGGAGGCGTATGCCAAACCCAATGCGGCCACAGAAAATTTGCAACACGAAATTCGCCGCAATTCAGAACGCTATCGTTTTTTGCGCTGGGCATCACAAGTGCTCAAGGGCGTGAGCATCAACCCGCCAGGCACGGGCATCATGCATACCATCAATCTAGAGCAGTTGGCTACGGTGGTGACCACTGAGCAAAAGAATGGTCAAACATGGGCCGTGCCCGACATGATGATTGGCACAGACAGCCACACGCCGATGGTCAATGGCATTGGTGTGTTGGGTTGGGGTGTGGGCGGGCTCGAAGCGCAAACGGTGATGTTTGGCATGCCCACGATGTTGCGCATTCCCGATGTGGTGGGTGTCAAATTGGTAGGTCAGTTTGCACCGGGCGTGTTGGCGACTGACTTGGCGTTGGTGGTCACACACGAGTTGCGCAAGCTGGGTGTGACGGGTGAGTTTGTGGAGTTTTATGGCCCAGGTGTGAGTGCCTTGACTGCGGGTGACCGTTCGGTGGTGGCAAACATGGCACCCGAGTACGGTGCTACCACAGGCTATTTCCCCATCGACTCGAATACGCTGGAATATTTGAAATCCACAGGGCGTGGAGAAGCTGCATTGGCTTTGGTCGAGGGCTATGCCAAGCGCCAAGGACTCTGGTTTGATGGCGCGGCTGAGCCACGCTATACCCAGTGCATCACGATTGATTTGTCTGCGATTGAAATGCACATTGCAGGCCCTAAGCGTCCCCAAGATTTGCTGCCCTACGCAAAGTCGGGTGCTGCATTGGCGGCATTGAACTTTCAACCAACAACACGCAGTGACACCTTGCCCAAGCATCCGGTGGCCATTGCTGCGATCACCAGCTGCACCAACACATCTGACCCCGCATTGCTCATTGCCGCTGGCTTGCTCGCCCGCAAAGCGCGGCAGTTGGGTGTGAAGGTGCCACATTGGGTGAAGACATCGTTAGGCCCTGGTTCGCCTGCAGCTGCGTCTTACCTCAAACGTGCGGGTTTGTTAGATGATTTAGAGGCTGTTGGTTTTGGCATCGTGGGCTACGGCTGCACCACCTGCATTGGTAACTCCGGTGGTTTGCCTCCATCGATTGTGGAAGCACAACAAGCACAACAGATACAGCCCGTCGCCATTTTGTCGGGCAACCGTAATTTCCCTGGACGTATTCACCCTGAGCTGGAGTTGGCCTACATCATGTCACCGCCGCTGGTGATTGCTTTTGGCTTGGCGGGCGATGCCAGCAAAGACTTGTCGCAAGAACCGATTCAAGTGTTGGACAACGGCACGCCGGTTTATCTGAAAGACATTTGGCCCACACATGTTGAAATTCAACAGCATGTGACCAAAGCCTTGGATGCCACTGACTTCCATCGTGACTTCATCATTGCCACAGCCAACCCGATGTGGAAAGCATTGCAAGCGCCTGATACGCCGCTGTACCCGTGGGACGACGCATCCACCATTCTTCGCCGCCCTCCGTTTGCCGCTGTGACCGAAGGCAGCCAGCTCGGCACATACAAGGCCTATCCCTTGTTGGTTGTGGGGGACGATGTGACGACCGACCACATTTCGCCCGCCAGTGCGATTCCTTCGAATAGTTTGGTGGCTGACTTTTTGGTAGAGCGTGGCGATGATCGCAACGACCTCAATGTGTTTGCCTCGCGACGTGGTAACTGGGAAGTGATGATGCGTGCGGCATTTCACAGCAAAACCTTGGTGAACTTGCTCAAGCCCAACATGCCTGTGGCTCACACCCTTCATGTGCCCAGTGGCGATGTGCAACCTATTTGGAATGTGGCGCAGCGCTACCGCGATGCAGGTCAATCCGTGGTGTTGGTGGCAGGTGAGCGCTATGGCATGGGCTCGTCACGCGACTGGGCCGCCAAAGGTCAACGTTTGCTGGGCATTCGCGCGGTGTTGGCTGTGAGCTTTGAGCGGATTCACCGTTCGAACTTGATTGGCATGGGCATCTTGCCGCTGTTGATGCCCGCAGGTGTGACACCGCAAACATTGGCCATTCAAGCTGGTGACCAAGTTGAGATTACTGCTGATGTGGCCATGGTCAACCCCCGAGCCAGTATTCAGGTGCGTGTGCTCCGCGCAGATGGCCGCGTGGAAGAGTTCCAAGCGCGTGCCGCGGTAGAGACACAGCTCGAAGTCGAGTTGCTGCGTGATGGTGGGGTGATTCCGTCCATCTTGCAAAAAACAATTCGTGCCCACCGCTGATGTCGGCCAAAATTGCATTGCATGAGCTCTGACAAATCTATCCCCCATTTGATTCTTGATTTCATCCGAGATGAAGGCTTGGTGAAAGGCAGTCACTTGCCTGCACAAGCCTTGGCCGACCGGTTCCATGTGTCGCGTTCACCTGTGAACGATGCTTTGGCCTTGTTTGAGTCCAAAGGACTGCTGCGACGCGAACCCAACCGGGGCTACTTTCTGGCAAAGCCCATCGATGCCAAGTCAGAAAAAAAGCTTGGCATTGCTCAAGGCGATGCTGTGTCTGCCACGTACTTCCGTATGGCTGACGATGTGCTCAAGGGCTCGTTGCCGTTAGAGGTGACAGAGTCCTTCATCAAAACCAAATACGAGTTGACGGCTGCCCAACTCAAAGCCGTGTTGACCCGTATTGCAAACGAGGGATGGGCACAACGCAAGGCGGGCTATGGCTGGGAGTTCTCCACCATGCTGACCACGCCAGATAGTTTGTTGCAGTCCTACCGTTTACGCTTGGCCTTGGAGCCTGCTGCCTTGCTTGAACCTAGTTATCACCTCTCGCCTGAGGTGTTAGAAAAGTGCCGCGCTGCCGAACACCATTTGCTGGATGGCGGAATTGAGATTGACACGCCAGACCAATTGCACGAACGCGGTGTGCGTTTCCATGAGTCCTTGGTGGAAGCTTCGGGCAACCCGTTTTTCATTGACACCATTCGTCGCGTCAATCGTGTGCGTCGTTTGATTTCGTACCGCTCTATGCAAGACCGCCAGCGTTACACCGAACACTGCCAGCAACATTTGCAGGTGCTCGATTTGATTGCCAAAGGCAAACGCGTCGATGCAGCTGAGATGATGCGTAAGCACTTGCAACGCACCCTTGAAAACCATCAAAAAATCCGACGTCTCTTAAACCCATGACTGACTTTGCCATGAACCTCACCTCAGACATCCGTCACGCCTTCACCCCCACGGGGAAGCTGCGCGCTTCTATCAACTTAGGTAACCCTATCTTGGCAAACAAAGATGCCGCCACGGGTTTGCCATTTGGGGTGTCGATTGATTTGGCCAACAACTTTGCCAAGCGCTTAGGTGTGGAGATTGAGTTGGTGGTGTTTGATGCGGCGGGCAAGTCTGTCGAAGCTGTGAAGACCGAGCAAGCCGACATCGGTTTCTTTGCGATTGACCCGCTGCGCGGTGAAGGCATTTCGTTTACTGCGCCGTATGTGTTGATTGAAGGCAGTTATTTAGTGCCAGAAGATTCAAAGATTCAAAGCAACGACGAGGTAGACCGTGAAGGTGTTCGCGTGACCGTGGGCAAGGGCAGCGCCTACGATTTGTTCCTCACCCGTGAATTGAAGCACGCTGACATCGTGCGTGCCCCCACATCACCCACCGTGGTGGATGTGTTTGTTGAACAAAAACTCGAAGTGGCTGCGGGCGTGAAGCAACAACTTGAATCTGATTTGGCAAGATTTGCAGGCCACCGTTTATTACCCGGTCGCTTCATGGTGATTCAGCAAGCCATGGGTACGCCGAAGTCGCGTGGCACAGATGCAGCGCAATATTTGACTGCTTATGTGGAAGAGATGAAAGCCAGTGGCTTTGTGGCGGATGCACTCCAGCGTCATGGCATTCAAGGTGCCTCTGTCGCACCAGGGGTTTGAGATGGGGGTGACGATGTTTGCTTATGTCGGTTCACGCACCACACGTGAGCGCAATGCCCGAGGTGATGGCATCAGTGTTTTCAAATGCGACTCAGCTACCGGCCAGTTGAGCCTGGTGCAGGTGGTGGGTGATTTAGTCAACCCATCTTTTCTTGCACGCAACAAAGCGGGTGACCGCTTGTATGTCGTACACGGTGACTGTGAAGACATCAGTGCATTCAAGATAGATGCAGCCACCGGTAAGCTTGAGTTTTTGAATCGTCAAAGCACCGAAGGTAAAAACCCTGTGCATTTGGCACTTGACCCGACTGAAAAGTTTGTCGTGGTGTCCAACCACATCACGGGCACTTTGGTCGTGCTCCCGATTGCTGAAGATGGTTCGTTGCAACCTTTGACGCAGAAGTTGCAATTGACAGGGGAACCTGGTCCGCACCGCAAAGAGCAACCCTTCACCAAGCCACACTTCAACCCGTTTGACCCAAGTGGCCAGTTTGTGTTGGTGCCTGACAAAGGGCTAGACAAAGTGTTTGCTTTCCGTTTTTTCGATGGGCAGTTGCATGCAGCGGATGTGCCGGATGTAGCAGCGCGCGAAGCATCAGGCCCTAGGCATTTGGCGTTTCACCCGACCAAGCCTTGGGTGTATGTGGTGAATGAGTTGGACTCCACCGTCACGGCGTATCACTTGGATGCGAAGACGGGAGCGCTCACACCTTTTCAAATCGTGTCGTCGCTGGCAGACACCTTCACAGCCAACAGTCGTTCTTCTGAAATTGAAGTCGATAAGGCTGGACAAACCGTGTATGCCTCGAACCGAGGTGAGGATTCGATTGCGGTGTTCTCTGTGAATCAAGTGACGGGACGTTTGACCTTGATTCAAACGCAAGCTTCTATGGGACGCACGCCACGCTTCTTTGCCTTAGACCCCAGCAACCGTTGGATGTATGTGTTGAACGAAGACAGCGACACCATCGTGACCTTGGGCGTCAAGTCACAAGACGGCACGCTTAGACCTACGCAACACGCGGTGCCTTGCGGCAGTCCTGTGTGCATGGTGTTTGTGTAAGCGCGCTCAGCGTTTGAACGCCGCCGCCACAAAATCAATCAAGGCCTTGACCCGCACCGAGGTGCGATGGCGCTCGGCGTAGATGGCATAGATGTCGGCATCGGGGCTGTTGTAGTTGGGTAGCAGCTGCACCAGTTTTCCGGATTGCACATATTTCTCCACATCCCATTGCGCGCGCAGCAGCACGCCGTGACCGTCGAGCGCCCAATTCAGGGCCACGCCGCCATCGTTGGTGGTGAGGTTGCCGCGAATTTTCACGCTCTCGGTTTGTTGCTCTTTGGCTTTGCCCTTGGCGGTGGTGAAGCGCCACAGGCCATAGGCTTCGTCGCCTTGGCGTATGCCAATGCAGTTGTGCTTGACCAAGTCAGATGGTGTTTTGGGTGTGCCAAATTTCTTGAGGTACGCGGGCGAGGTCACCACCACGCGTTGGTTAGCCGCGATGAAGCGCGCGATCGAGCGCGAGTCGGGTGGGTTGCCAAAGCGAAAACAAATGTCAAACGCATCGTCGCCACTGGGCGGTGGGTTGACCGAGAGCTGCAACTGCACATCCACCTTGGGGTGCAGGCGTGTGAACTGCGAGATGAGTGGCGCAATGTGGCTGCGGCCAAAACCTAAAGTGGCGTTCACGCGCAGCAGGCCTTGTGGTGCAGCGGTGGCACCCAGCAAGTGAGTTTCAAGACCTTCGATGTCGCCCATGATTTTGCGGGCGTAGTCCAAATACACCTCACCCTCGGGTGTGAGGCCCATGCGCCGTGTGGTGCGGTTGACCAGCGGAATGCCTAGGCGTGATTCCATCAACCCCAAGTGGCGGCTGACCGCTGCGGTCGATATGCCTTGCTCGCGCGCTGCCGCGCTGAGCGAGCCTGCGTTGGCCAGCGCGATGAAAAAGCCTAAATCTGCAGGGCTGATGAGCTTGGTCATATTTTTAGCTTTAGGTTAACAATGCTTTGAATATAGCGCTGAATTTTTAACCTTGAAAAATCTACAGTTGTTTCCAACAAACAAAAGGAGACAGGCATGTTGAGCAAATTCAAAAAGCAAATGTGGGTGGCTGCCCTATGTGGTGCCGCAGGTTTGGCGCAGGCCCAAGCGTGGCCTAGCAAGACCATCACCATCGTCGTGCCGTTTCCACCCGGTGGCACGACCGACGTGTTGGCCCGCGCCGTGTCCACCAAGCTCTCAGCCAATCTGGGACAGACCGTCATCGTGGATAACAAGCCCGGTGCAGGTGCCACCTTGGGTGCTGCACAAGTGGCCAAGGCCAATGCCGATGGCTACACCTTGCTGATGGGTGCGGTGCACCACACCATCGCCACCAGTGTGTACAAGGGCCTGACCTACAACTTCGACAAAGACTTTGCCCCCATCACCACCGTGGCCTTGGTGCCCAACGTGTTGGTGGTCAATGCCAAGTCACCCTACAACAGCGTGAAAGATCTCGTGGCCGCAGGCAAAGCCACACCCGACAAGTTGGCCTACGGATCCAACGGCAATGGCACCGCGCAGCACATGATTGGCACGCAGTTTCAAATGGCCTCGGGCGCACACATATTGCATGTGCCCTACAAAGGCAGCGCGCCCTTGACCACCGATTTGTTGGGAGGCCAAGTGGACCTGTCGTTTGACACCGTCACGCCGGTGTTGCCTTTCATCAAAGAAGGCAAGTTAAAGCCCTTGGCGGTGACCACGGCCAAGCGTTCTTCGGCGTTGCCCAATGTGCCCACCTTGCAAGAGGCCGGTGTGCCTGGTGTTGCGATTGGCACATGGTTTGGGTTGTTGGCGCCTGCGGCCACGCCTAGAGATGTGGTGACAAAGCTCAACACCGAGATTGTGAAGATCATCAATACACCCGAATTTAAAAAGCAAATGTTGGACATCGGCGCAGAGCCCATCGGCAACAAGCCCGACGAGATGGCCAAACAAATCAAAGAAGAAACCGAAAAATTTGCTGGCTTAGTCAAAGCAGGCAAGGTCACGCTCGACTGAGCATTCATCGTGTTCGGCCATGCGGATGGCCTGGGCCATTAACCAAAGGAGTTCCCCGTGAACAAAGAAACAGCAGTAGCAGACCTGACCCATGTGATGGCGAAGTTCACCTCGTACATCGGCAAGCGTTTGCCCACCGACGTGACCGAAAAGCTGGGTGAGTTGCGTGAGAAAGAAGTCAACTTCTTGGCCAAAGAGGTGTACGAGTCCATGCGTCAAAACCAAGACGCCGCCGACAAGCTCGACCGCCCGAGCTGTCAAGACACCGGCGTCATTCAATACTTCCTCACCGCAGGTTCTAACTTTCCATTGCTGGGTGAGTTGGAAGAAATTTTGTTGGGCGCCACGCAAGGCGCCACCAAAGACGGCCCACTGCGCCACAACGCGGTGGAAACCTTTGTCGAGAAAAACACAGGTACCAACACCGGCTCAAAAATTCCATGGCTCGATTGGGACATCGTGCCGGGCGACGACAGCGTCACCATCGACGTGTACATGGCGGGCGGCGGCTGCACCTTGCCCGGTGCCGCCAAAGTGTTGATGCCCGGTCAAGGTTACGAAGGTGTGGCCGAGTTTGTGTTTGACGTCATCACCTCACGCGGTGTGAATGCGTGCCCACCTTTGTTGGTCGGCGTGGGGGTGTCCACCTCGGCTGAAACGGCCGCACGTTTGTCGAAGAAAGCGATTCTTCGCCCTGTGACCTCGCGCCACAGCAACGACAACGCCGCTTTGATGGAAGAACTGTTGACCGATGGCTTGAACGAATTGGGCTTGGGCCCTCAAGGCTTGACGGGCAACAACAGCGTGATGGGCGTGAACATCGAATCATCCGCACGTCACCCTTCCACCATTGGTGTGGCGGTGTCCACCGGCTGCTGGGCGCACCGTCGCGGCAAGATCAAGATCAATGCCGACATGTCTTACGAAATCATTTCGCACAAAGGATTCACGCTGTGAAGAAAATTCTCACCACCCCCATCAAAGATGAAGATCTTGAATCGTTGAACATCGGTGACGTGGTGTATCTCACCGGTACGCTGGTCACTTGCCGCGATGTGGCGCACCGCCGATTGATTGAGCTAGGCCGCGAGTTGCCTGTCAATTTAGAAGGCGGCGCCATTTTTCATGCGGGCCCCATCGTGCGCCAAAAAGAAAATGGCGAATACGAAATGGTGTCCATCGGCCCCACTACCAGCATGCGCATGGAAAAGTTTGAAAAAGAATTCATCAAACGCACCGGTGTGAAACTTATTGTGGGCAAGGGCGGCATGGGGCCCGAAACACAAGCGGGTTGCATGGAAAACAAAGCCGTGCACGCCATCTTCCCCGGCGGCTGCGCGGTGTTGGCTGCCACGCAAGTGGAGAAGATCGAAGCCGCCGAGTGGACCGATCTGGGCATGCCCGAGACCTTATGGGTCAACCGCGTGAAAGAGTTTGGCCCCTTGATCATCTCGATTGACACCAAGGGGAAGAACTTGATCGAAGAAAACAAAGCGGTGTTCAACGAAAAGAAGAAACCGATTCTTGAACGCATCAACCAGCAAATTCGCTTTATCAAATAAACGAATTCACAGCCAAAGAAAAAGCCACCCTCGGGTGGCTTTTTTCTTAAACGCCTTCGGGCTTGATTTGTGCCCGCGCAATCACAGGCTTCCAACGCGCTTGTTCGACTTTGATGAACGCTTCAAACTCGGCGCGCGTGTTGCCCACGGCCAGTGCAGTGTCTTGGCTGAGTTTGTCGTGCACTGCTTTGCTGCGTGCGGCGGCAACGGCTTCCTTCTCTAGTTTGTCGAGATTGGCCTTGGGCATTTTGCTGGGCGCCATCAGGCCGTACCACTGCGTCATCTCAAAGCCTTTGAAACCTTGCTCTGCCACGGTGGGCACATCGGGCAAAAGGGGCAAGCGTGTGTTGCTGCCCGTGGCAATGCAGCGCAGCTTGCCTGCTTTGATGAATTGCAGCAACGCAGGTGCGCCTACGGCTGCCGCTTGCAGACGACCCGCCATCAAGTCGGTCAGCATGGGGCCTGTGCCGCGATAAGGCACGTGCAAGATGAAGGTGTCGGACACCATCTTGAGGTATTCAAACGCCAAGTGGCCTGCGCTGCCGTTGCCCGCTGAGCCGTAGTTGAGTCTGCCTGGGTTGGCTTTGGCATAGGCCACAAACTCTTTGAGGTTCTTCACGGGCAAGTCGGGATGCACCACGTACAAGCTGGGCACTTTAGAGATGAGCGTGATGGGCGTGAAATCTTTGTTCACGTCGTACGACAGCTTAGGAAAGATGTAGGGGTTGACCGCCAATGTGCCGATGTGGCCCAAGACGAGGGTGTGTTCGTCGGTTGAGTTGACCACTTCTTGCATGGCAATGTTGCCAGCGCCACCGGGCTTGTTGTCCACAAACACGTTTTGCCCGATGGTCTTGGACAGTTCGCCCGCCAACGCGCGCGCCACGATTTCAGAGCTACCACCCGGTGCAAATGGCACGACCAAACGCAAAGGTTTGCTAGGCCATGGGGCTTGTGCTTGTGAAAAAGTAGGCGACAAAGCCAGAGCTGAAGCGGCGGTGCTGGCCAGCAGTTGACGACGCGTCAAGGTGTGCGTGTCGATGAGGTTCATGGTGGTTTTTCCTTGGGTTATTCGGTGGTGATGCCGCGTTCTTTGATGATGCGACTCCACAGATTGATTTGTTGTTCAATGAATTTTTTGCTTTGCTCGGGAGAGCCTTTTTGAATGTCACCACCGAGCTGTGCCACGCGTGCTTTCACTTCGGGCGATTCCAAGGCTTGCTGAAAGGCTGCTGCCAATTTGGTCACCACAGGCTCGGGCGTGTTGGCGGGGGCAAACACGGCATTCCATTCGTAAATCTCAGCGCCTTTCAAACCTGCCTCTGCCAAGGTGGGCACCTCGGGCAAGATGGGTGAGCGCTTGGCCGAGGTGACAGCTAATGCTTTGAGCTTGCCCGATTGCACATGTTGCAAGGTCGAGGCGAGGTTGCCAAAGAACAAAGGCACTTGACCACCAATCACATCGTTTAAGGCAGGGCCACCGCCTTTGTAGGGCACATGCACCATGTCGACTTTGGCGGCGGATTCAAACAAGGCGCCCGCCAAGTGTTGGGCTGACCCATTGCCCGATGAGGCATACGACACCGCATCTTTGCTCTTACGTGCGGCAGCCGTGAGGTCGGCAATGTTTTTGGCAGGGAAGTTGGCATTGACCAACACCACGTTGGGGAACAAGGCCACCACGCCAATCGGCTTGAAGGCTTTGAGGCTGTCGTACGGCAGCTTTGGGTACAGCGCTGGGTTGGCTGAGAACGAGGACGCATCCAACATCAAGGTGTAGCCATCGGGTGTCGCTTTGGCCACAGCCGATGCACCAATTTGTCCGCTGGCACCCGGTTTGTTTTCGATGATGACGGCTTGTCCTAATGCTTCACCCATCTTGGGTGCAATCAACCGTGCCATGGCATCTGCACCACCCCCGGGTGGATACGTGACCACCAAGGTGATGGGCTTGTTGGGAAAGGCGCTTTGCGCCATGACCGCAGGTGCAACTGCGCACAGTGCGAGGGAAGCCAAGGCAAGCACATTCAACGCATGGCGACGAAGGTGGGGGGCGTGAGAGGTCATCTGCTGTCTCCTGTTTTATTGCAGCTGTGCGGTGTACTTGAATGAGAAGGCATCGCCACGTGTGGTGCGTAGTTCGACGCAACGACCTGCGATGTCAAAGGCCTGTCGCTCCACCAGAACGCACGGATGCGCCGCAGGCAGTTTGAGCCGTTTGGCTTGGGTGGCGTTGAGCTGTGAGAAGCTCAAGCTATCTTGTGTTTTTTGAATCACCACGCCGCAGCGTTCTTGAAACATGGGGTAGAGCAGGTCGTCCCACGCCTCTGTGTCGGAGTCCACCAACTTGCCAAACAGCGGCAGTGGCAACACGATGGTTTCTAACAAGCAGGGCTCGTTGCCGATGCTACGTAAGCGTTCGAGTTGCAGCACTTGAGTTGTTTTTGCGATGCCAAAAGCATTGGCTTCTTGTGTGGTCGCAGTGCGCAGGCGGCTAGACAAAATGCGTGACTGCGGGGCTTCGCTGCTGGCGTCATCGACCCCGCGAAAGCGAAAGAACCGCATCATCGATGCCCCATCCACCCCTTTGGTGACGAAGGTGCCTTTGCCGTGACGGCGTTGCAGCACGCCGTCTTCCACCAGCAGAGCCAGTGCTTGGCGAATGGTGCCCAGTGCCACGCCGTAGCTTTGCGCCAAATTTGATTCAGCAGGGATCACTTCGCCCGGTGTCCATTCACCTTGCACGATGCGATCGCGCAAGGCCAGCGCCAACTTGCCATAGCGACTTTGGCCAGGTGTGTGGGATAAAAGTGTGGTGTTCATGTGGTAACTAGACATCTAGAGGACTAGAATGTATACCATGAATTCAAAAACGTCAAAACATTGGGTAGACACCCATTTTCATGTGTTCCATGCAGGTGTGGCTGTGAAGGGGGCGCGCTATGTGCCGCAGTATTCCGCTGCACTGCAGGACTGGATGGCGCTTGCGCAAGGCGTGGGTGTGACACGCGGCGTTTGGGTGCAGCCCAGCTTTTTGGGCGTGGACAACAGCCTGATGGTGAGCGCCCTCAAAACGCACTCGGATGTTTTGCGTGGCGTGGCTGTGGTGGCTGCAACCGCAGACGTTCAAGCGCTAGAGGCTTTGCATGCGGTGGGCGTGCGGGGGCTGCGTTTGAATTTGGCAGGCATCTCGCATGACATACCCGAGTGGACACAGGCTGAACCTGTGTGGCACACGATGCACCAACTGGGCTGGCCTCTCGAAGTGCACACCGATCAAGGCGCCTTACCCATGGTGTTGGCGCAGTTGCCAACCGACATACCGCTGGTGGTAGATCACATGGGCAAACCCAACGAAGCGCGTGCGATGGATGCCAGCATGGCTGCCTTGATTTCCCGGGCGAAACACGTGCCCACCTATGTCAAGCTCAGTGGCGCGTATCGTTTGGGTGGTGTGGATGCCGCAAGCCTTGCCCGTATGTGGTTGCACGAGCTGGGACCTTCCGCCTTGCTTTGGGGGAGTGATTGGCCCTGCACCAACCATGAACAGTTGGCGAGTTACCCTGACTTATTTACTTCGCTTGAAACTTGGGTGGGGCACGAGCACATCGATCAAGTGCTGTCACATAACCCACAGCGTTTGTATTGGTCTGATGCTGCATCGTTGTAGCATCAGCGCGCATAACCCTTGGAGTTGGATGATGAAACGATCGACGTTCTTACTAGCGCTGGCCACCTTGAGCGCTTCGCCTGCATGGGCTGAGCCCGTGTACCCCAGCAAGCCCATTCGCATCATCGTGCCCTTCACTCCTGGTGGCAGCCCTGATGTGTTGGCACGCACCATCGGCCAAAAAATCACCGAGAGCACGGGCGCGGTCGTGGTGATTGAAAACGTGCCGGGCGCAGGTGGCACCATTGGTGCGGACCGTGCGTCTAAGGCGGCGCCTGATGGCTACACCTTGTTGATGGGGCATGTGGGCACCTTGGCTGTGGCACCTTCGGTGTACCCCAACTTGCCGTATGACCCCATCAAATCGTTTGCGCCTGTGGCGTGGGTGGCCAAGGTGCCGAATGTGTTGGTGGTTCACCCGTCAGTCCCCGCCACCAATGTGGCCGAGTTGGTGAAGTACCTCAAAGCCAATCCAGGGAAAGTCAATTACGGCTCGGGTGGCAATGGCAGTGCCGCGCATTTGGCGATGGAATATTTCAAACTGTCGACCCAAACCTTTGTGGTGCATGTACCCTACAGAGGCACGGCACCTTCGGTGACCGATGCGGTGGCAGGACAAATTCAAATGGTGTTCACGGGTGCGCCTGCGCTGATTCCGATGGTCAAGGCGGGCAAGCTACGTGCCATTGCCGTGTCTAGCCCCAAGCGCTTGGATTCATTGCCGGATGTGCCCACGGTGGCGGAGTCGGGCTTGAAAGGCTTGGAAGGGTTTGAAGCCGACCAGTGGTATGGCTTGGTGGCCCCCGCAGGCACACCCGCTGCCGTTGTCCAAAAACTCAACCAAGTGGTCAACGCTAATTTGTCCGCACCTGACATGGTGACCCGACTGAAAACCGAAGGTGCAACGGCAACGCCAACTTCGCCTGAGGCGTTTGGGCAATTGATTCAACGCGAAATCAAGCGTTGGCGACCTGTGGTGTTGAACGCCAAGATCACGGCTGATTAATTTGACGGGGCTGTTCACGCGGCGTCGGCGCGTCTCAGCGCGCTGGCGCGGCGGTGTGCATCAAGGGCATGGCTTTCAATGCTCCCACGGATATAGACACTGTGTTCTTTGGCCGCCACACCCGCTTTGTCTGACTTGTTGGCTTTGATGGCTTTCCAAATTGCACGGTGTTGGCTGCGCAACTGTTCCCAATGGGCAGGGCGGGTGTGTGAGTGCTTGAGGTTGTTGGTCACGTGGTCATGAATGACACGCATCAAGCTGGCAGTGAGGTGGCCAATCAGCACGTTGTGCGATGCCTCGGCAATGGCTTGATGAAACGCCACATCGGCTGCAATAGATTGGTCAAGGTCTTTGTTGGCATACGCCTCATCCAATGCGGCAAAGGCTTTGTCTAGGCGCGCCATATCGAGATCTGTGGCACGCTGCGCCGCAAGCTCAGCGGCTTGGCTTTCTAGCATTTCGCGAACCTCTAAAACATCTCGGTGAAGCATGGGGTGGTCTTTGAGCATGTCTTGCCATGGATCGACAAACGGCGCTTCGAGTTTGTCGGTCACCGTGGTGCCACCGCCGTGGCGGGTGACAAGCAAGCCCTTGGCCACCAGTTTTTGAATGGCTTCACGGATGGAGGGGCGTGATACGCCAAAGTCTTCGGCAAGTTTGCGCTCAGACGGAATACGGTCACCGGGGCGCAGGGCGCCATCCAGAATTTGTTTCTCGATTTCAGTGACCAAGGTATCGGCCAAACGGACGATGGGGGATGCCAGACGAACCATAAATTTGCAAGGTGGTAAGACCAAATTATTGATCTTCCTTAGAAGCTTTTATCTCGGAAAAAGCCCTATGACAGGGTAATTACTTAGCTATCAACCCGTGTGCAGCTTCTTACACTATGGTTAAGTGGTATTACCAATTTTTAATTGAACCTTTCTAGGAGAAAAGTATGGTTTGGCAACAGGTCTACGACCCGTTTAACAACATGGTGGTGTCCACCTTGTTGGCTGCGATTCCCGTGGTCGTGATGTTGGTGGCTTTGGGCTTCATGCACATCAAGGCGCACATTGCAGCTGGTTTGGGTTTGGTCGCTGCTTTGGTGGTGGCCATCTTGGCGTATGGCATGCCTGCTGAGATGGCTGGCAAGGCTGCGATGTACGGTGGTTTGACGGGCTTGTTGCCCATCGGCTGGATCGTGCTGAACATCATCTTCTTGCAACAAATGGCCGAGCAAAACGGCAGCTTCAAAGTGTTGCAAGACTCGTTGTCGGGCATCACCGATGACCGCCGCTTGCAGTTGTTGTTGATCGCGTTTTGTTTTGGCGCGTTCTTCGAAGGCGCTGCTGGCTTCGGTACGCCCGTGGCTGTGACGGCTGGTATCTTGATTGGCTTGGGCTTCTCGCCTTTGGCTGCTTCTGGTTTGAGCTTGATTGCCAACACCGCGCCTGTGGCGTTTGGTGCCTTGGGCACGCCCGTGATCACACTCGCCAAAGTGCACGGTTACGACTTGATGGAAGTCACCGCGATGATTGGCCGTCAGCTGCCTTTCTTCTCCTTGCTCGTGCCGTTCTGGTTGATCTGGGCGTTTGCCGGTCGCAAAGCGATGATGGAAATTTGGCCAGCCATTTTGGTGACTGGCTTGTCGTTCGCGATTCCTCAGTACTTGGTGTCTAACTTCATCGGCCCAGAGCTGGTGGACATCATTGCAGCCATCGTGTCGATGGCCTCCTTGATTTTGTTCTTGCGCGTGTGGCAGCCCAAAACCATTTGGACTTCGCCTTCGCTCAAAGGCCACGAGACGGATGGCGGTGAAGCCAAGCCTGCAGTGGCTGTGGTGAAGCACTCACGTGCTGACTTGGTGCGTGCTTGGACACCTTGGGTGATTTTGTCTGTGTTCGTGTTCGTCTGGGGCTTGCCACCTGTGAAGGCGTACTTCAACAGCATCTGGGCACCTGCATTCCCCATCGAAGGTTTGCACAACTTGATCGAAAAGATGCCACCCGTGGTGCCTAACCCCACCAAAGAAGGTGCGGTCTACACACTGGGCTTGTTGTCTGCGACCGGCACTGGCATTTTTGTGTCGGCCATCGTTGGCGCCTTGGTGATGAAGTACAAGCCCACCGAGATCGTGCGCGCTTATGCACGTACCTTCTGGTTGGTGCGCTACTCGCTCTTGACCATTGTGTTGATGTTGGGCTTGGGCACGTTGACACGTTTCTCTGGCACGGACACCACCCTCGGTTTGGCGTTTGCCAACACGGGCGTGTTCTACCCCTTCTTCGGTACTTTGATGGGCTGGATTGGTGTGGCCATGACCGGTTCTGACACAGCGTCTAACGTGTTGTTTGGTGGCATGCAAAAAGTGGCCGCTGAGCAATTGGGTCTCAGCGCCAACTTGATGGGCGCCGCCAACAGCTCTGGCGGTGTGATGGGCAAGATGATTGACGCACAGTCCATCGTGGTGGCCTCAACCGCGACCCGTTGGTTCAACCACGAAGGCGACATCTTGCGCTACGTGTTCTTCCACTCCATCGCACTGGCTTGCTTGGTGGGCTTGTACGTGACGCTGCAAGCGTATGTGTGGCCTTTCCACTTGATGGTGGTGGGTTAATCGACCACAGATACTGAAACCAAGGTTGCAGTATCTTCAGTGAAAAGCCGCTGTTTTCGGACAGCGGCTTTTTTATTGGGTGCATCTTGGTGTTTAATTTGCAACCTCATTCTTTTAAAAAAGTGCTTTCCATGATTGCCAACTCTGTTTCAGATTTTGTTCGCACGCTCACTGCTTTGAGCGGTCTCTTAGAAAAAGGTGCAGCCTCAGCCCAGGCTCGCAAGATTGATCCGCTGGTACTGACCAGCGCTCGCTTGGCCCCCGATATGTTTGCGCTGGCACGCCAGGTGCAAATTTCGTGCGATGTCGCCAAGAACGGTTTTGCGCGATTGGGTGGTGTAGACGCGCCAAAGTTTGAAGACACCGAAACCACGTTTGCCGAGTTGCAAGCGCGCATTGCCAAAACCATTGATTTTTTGCACAACTTGAAGGCCGAGAGCTTAGCTGGCAGCGAGGACAAAGTGGTGTCCTTTCCCGCTGGCCCCGAGCGCGTGCTGAAGATGAAAGGCGATGCTTATCTGACGCAGTGGATGTTGCCCAACTTGTATTTCCATACGGTCACGGCCTACAACATCTTGCGCCACAACGGCGTTGATGTGGGCAAGATGGATTACCTCAAGGGCGCAGATCTGCTCCCTTAAGACTTAGGCCTTGGGGCGCCACATGTGAAAGAGTTGTTCTGGTCCGATGGTGAAGTAATCGGCTGGACCGCCGCCACGCAAAATGTGGCCCGCATTGGCGGTGTCGTAAATGCCATCTTTCAGCAAATGGTCCGCAATGTGAATGCCCACCACTTCGCCAAGCACCAACCAGGTTGGCACTTTTTGCTTGTCCAGGCCTTCAAGTTGAATGATCTGTGTGCTGCGGCATTCAAATGACACGGGGCTGTTTGCCACACGCGGCACATCGATCACGCGTGAAGGGGCCGTGGCCAAACCTGCCAGTTCAAATTCGTTGACCTCAGGGCCAACGGGTGCGCAGGTTTGGTTCATCGCCTCTGCGAGGGGGCGTGTGACCAAGTTCCACACAAACATGCCGTTCTCTTGCACATTGCGCAGCGAGTCTTTGGGGCCGGTGCTAGAAAAGCCCACGATGGGCGGGATGTAGTTGAAAGCCGTGAAGAAGCTGTAAGGGGCGAGGTTCAACACACCGTCGTTGCTGCGGGTTGATACCCAGCCGATGGGGCGGGGCCCCACGATGGCGTTGAAGGGATCATGGGGTAGGCCGTGGCCTAGGCGAGGTTCGTAGAAATGCGTCATGCCGATACGTTAAACGCAAATGCACGTCCTCGCTGTCACAGGGTTAACTCATGGCACTCAGTTGTGCTTTTGATCCAAGAGGTTCAACACGGCCAGAGCGGCCCTAGCATCCCCTTTGCTGTCGCTGAGACTTTGACGGAGCGTGTCAGCGCCGGTGGCTTGTGCAATCAAATCTAATTGACTGACCAGCAAGTGGAACTGCGCTGCCGCCAGTTGTGGGTGCGCTGTGGCGTCCAGTACCAAGCCATTGGCCTGTGTGAGTTGTTCGGTGGCTTTGGCTTCAAATTCTGCTTTGGCTTCTGCGGTGAGGCGCTTGACTTCTTCGTGTGACAAATGCAAACGCTCGGCCTCAGCCACGATGAGTTCACGTTCTGAACCATCAAGCAAGCCGTCTTCGTAGGCCATCATCAAGCGGTGCTTGAAAGCATCGCGGTCAATGCGCAGTTGGTCGGTGAAGGCCGATGCCAACAAACCAGCAGGAATGGCAAAAATACCAATACCCAACAATGCCAGCACCACCGTGAGTGCGCGGCCCATGGGGGTGATGGGGGAAATGTCGCCATAGCCCACGGAGGCCAGCGTGACCACTGCCCAATAGATGGATTGCGGGATGTTTTCAAACTTGTCGGGTTGTGCCGGATGCTCAAACAAATAGCCCAAGCTGGCGGTGAGCACCACCAGCAGCATCATCACGAACACCGAGGCAAAGATGATTTGCCACTCGCGCAGCACCACTTTGTAAAGGGTTTCCATGGCAGAGGTGTAGCGCGTGAGTTTGAGCATGCGCATCAAGCGGAAGACCCGCAAGAAACGCAAATCCAAATGCTGGCTGAACAAACTCTCAAGGATGAACGGCAAGATCGTGAGCAAGTCGATGATGGCTTGTCCCGTGCGCACATGGGCCCAATGCGGCATGCGCAGGTGCTTGTATTTCGGGTTCTCTGGGGCGGAGTAGACGCGTGCGATGTATTCGAGGGTGAAGATGCTGAAGGCGATGACATCAATCACCATGAATTCAGTGGCAAACAAGGCGTGCACAGACGCCACGGTTTCAAACACCACGCAAGTGATGGATAAGGCAATCCAAAACACGATGAAGTTGTCGATGTAAGTGTGCAAGCGACCCGAGTGGCCAGTGGGCTCCAGCATGGCAAACACTTTGGCGCGGAAGCTGCGCCCCGCATTGAGTTCTTGAAACTCATGCCAAGCGGGGATGATTTGACGCGACAGCTTGAACATCCGTGCCAGTCGCATGACTCGCAAGACGCGCAGCATTTCCACGTCCACATCGACAAAGCGTGCAAAGTAGAACGGGGCAATGGCGATCAAATCCACCAACGCGTAAAAACTGAACGCATAACGCAAGCGCGGAAAAGACTTGCCCGCAAAGTCGGGGTTCATGTGCGCAGTGGCCACGCGCAGCACGTATTCCGCCGTAAAGATCCCCACGGTCATCACATCAAACCAGTGAAACCATGCGGCATGCGTGTTGTAAATCTCGGGTGTGTTTTCAATCAGCACCGCAATGACGCTGGCGACGATGAGCAAACCAATGCTGCGCTCGACGACTTGGTGAAAACCGTGCTTGAACTCGGTGTCAAACAACCATTTGTAGGTCGATGCCAGAAGAGAGGTGCGATGGGTGGTCATGGCGTATGTTTGTTGATCAGTAATTGACGCAGCTCGGCTATTTCACGGCGAACTTCTTGTAGCTCTTCTTGCACAGTGAGCTGGTGATGGTGGTCACGGTGATCTTTGTCATGGTCTGCTGTGATGGAGTCCACGATCACCGCAATGAACAAGTTGAAGATGATGAAGGTGGCGATCAAGATGAACAAGATAAAGAAGATCCACGCATAGGGGAAAACTTCCATGATGGGGCGGGCAATTCCGTCAGACCAGCTCTCAAGCGTCATCACTTGGAACAACGTGAAGGCGCTCATGCCCAAGTCGCCAAACCATTCGGGGAAGTCTTTGTGGAAGATGTTGGTGGCGATGACTGAAGCCACATAAAAGATGATCAAGATCAGGCCAAACACGGAGCCCAAGCCTGGTAGTGAGCTGAGTAAGCCGCCCACTACTTTGCGCATGCTCTCAACCTTGTTGATCAGACGCAGCACGCGCAAGACACGCAGTGCTCTAAGCACAGACAACGAACCAGAAGCGGGAACGAGTGCAATGCCCACCACAATGAAATCAAAAACGCACCAAGCATCTTTGAAGAACGAGAACCCCCGTGCGGCTATGAGCAACACGATTTCGGCGATGAAGATACCCAAAATCGCATGGTCTAACAAGAAAAGTTCATCGCCCCATGACGCCATCACGCTGTGGCTGGTCTCAATACCCAAGATGGCCGCGTTGATGACGATGAGGAAAACTAAGAAATGCTGAATCGCATGGTGGGTGATGAATTGTTCAATTCGATCGCGCCAAGAGGTAGCAGTAGAAGTACTTTGCATTGCTAAAAATGGATCGGGGTTTCAGTGACAAAAAAGCCCCTTGCGGGGCTTTTGTGAGTATTGTTTTTTGATTAGATGAAAAGCAAAAAACCGTTGATGGTCGAGAGAATGCCTAATGCACCCAAGGCACAAGGCACCCAGAACAACACATGTGCGCCAGTCAAAATGGCCACCGAGGTGAGCACGATGGCAATTTGCAACAAGGCTTCTGCGTAGTCAAACCAAGGGTCTTGGCGCAGGGCAATGTCACGCTCGTGTTCGTGCTCTTTGGCTTTTTCCATCAGTTCTTTTTTGCCATCGCCTGTTTCTGGCTCTGACTCATAACGAGCGATGTTCTTTTCGTAGGCTTCGAGCTTTTTCTCAGCCAAGGCTTTGGCGGCAGGTGCGAGTTTGTCGTTGGCGATTTGGATGCGCAATTCGTCCGCTGCGATCTTGTAGTCGGTTTGGCGAATGTTCTTGGCTTGGTAGAACGCATAAGCGTTGGAGGCCAAGATGTTGTTGCTCATGCTTTCTTTGGAGGCATTGTTGCCGCCCAAGCTGGCAATGGCCAAACACATGGCCAGCAGAGACACCAACATCGCACAACGTGTGCGAAATGGATCGTTGGCGTGATGGTCGGGCAATTCGGTTTCTGGCACTTCACTCATGGTTCTTCCTTGTTATTCGCTGTGGTCGTCAGAATGCTTGTCTTTGCGGTTGGTAAAAATTTTATACAAAGCAAACACGGCCAGCACCACGGCCACCGCGCACACCACCAACTCGGCATTCGTTAATTTGTGGACAAACTGATCGACATAGTCATAGGTCGAGAGCGGCGTGAAGACGTCAGGGTTCTCTTGTTTGTATTTCTCGTAGGCGCCGTTGTCCATCACTTACTCCTAGTGTCTAAAGCCGCAATTATTGTTTATTGGCCGCAGAAATGTGTTTCTCTTCTTCCAGCTGGTGTTTGATGGCTTCGACTTGCTCATCGGACATCCCCAGTTTGGCTTGCATGATTTTGAGTTTGATTTGTTCATCTTCTGTGACCACGCCATCGGCCAACACAGAACGTACTTCCATTTCATACAACGCTTGCCGGCGTTCGACTTGGGCGGTGTAGGCGGTCGCGACCACACCGGTCAAGATGGCAGCCAAGGCGATGGACAAGATTTGGGTGAGGATCACCAAGATCGTGCCCACAAAAGTCACGGGGTCCACGTTGCCCCAGCCCGAGATGATGGTGATGACGAACCAGTGCATCGCAGCAGGGATGGATGGGAACACCTCAGGTTGCTCATGGCCTTCGATGATGTAAATCAGCGAAGAAAACAGCAAGCAACTGATGAATAGCAAAAACACGGCAGAGGAGAAAGAGTCTTTCTCGGCCTTGACGGCGGCCACCATGTCTTCAAACGCGCTGTTGTAGCGAGAGAGTTTGAAAATTCGCATCAAGCGGAACATGCGCAACACACGCAGATCAGCGCCTGGCAAGAGCAGTTGCAAGTAGAACGGCACGGTGCTGACAAAATCGATGATGCCGTAGAAGCTGAATACATACTCTTTGCGGCCTTGCCACGCCGTGCCGCCACTGTGGATGTATTTTTCGCTGTATGACCACACACGCAACACAAACTCGACTGAGAACACGGCCACGCTGAACACGTCAAAGGCGTGAAACTCGGCCATGAACGCTTCATGAATTTCAGGGACCGATTCCAAGATGATGCCAATCACGTTGGCGACCACCAGCAAGGCGATGAAAATTTCGACGAAGTGGCTGTATTTGTCAGGCACTTCACCTTCCATGATTTCGAAGGTGCGGCGCTTGACGCGCTGGTACGTAGAGAGGCTAGGAGCTGCTGTGTTCATGGTGGCGCTCATTCGGAGGCAGATGATTTGTTTTTGGCGCGCAGCATCATGGCTTCGACTTGCTCATCGCTGAGTCGGTAATGCGCTTGCAAGCGTTTCAGACTGGCTTGCTCGTCCTCGGACATATTGCCGTCAGAGAACACCTCACGCAGTTGCGCTTCAAAAGCTGCTTTCTTGCGTGCGACTTGGTTTGAGAAGGCGGATGCCACGATACCGGTCATGATGGCCGCCATACAGACGCCCAAGAAACCTGTGATCAACGCAATAGCTTCGCCTGCTTTCGTCAAAGGTTCGACGTTGCCGTAACCCGACGTGATGGTCACGATGGACCAATAGATGGAATGCGGAATCGTGCCGAAAAACTCAGGTTGGTGATGACCTTCAGCGAAGTGCATCAACGACGCCGACACGATGGTCGCGATGGTCAACAAAAACACCGCAGAGCCAAACGCTTGACGCTCGGAATGAATGGCATGAAACAAGTCTTGCAGTGCGGTGTTGTACTTCGACAGTTTCAAAATTCGCAGCAAACGCAAGACGCGCAAGATCCGCAAGTCCAAGCCCGGCAAGAACATGTGCATGTAGTAGGGCATGGTGGCAAAGAAGTCCACCAAACCAAATGGGCTGAGCATGTATTCGAAACGACCTTTCCAGCTGCCGCCGTGTGCGCTGTCGTATTTCGCACCCAGTGACCACACGCGCGAGATGTATTCGCCCGTGAAAAACATCACGCTCCAGAATTCGAGTTCATGGAAAAAATCTTTGAATTCCGCATGAATTTCTGGCACGGAATCAAGAATCACCGCAGAACAGTTGACCAACACCACGAGGGTGATGGCCCATTCGACGTAGCGGCTGGCCGTGTGCCTAGGCGAGCCATCCAATATTTCCATCAGGGTGTTCTTAAAACCTGTAGTCATGGCGGAGGTCTAACGAAATGAAGGGGTGAATGATTGAACGGAGAAGCGGTCACACACCAGGTGCATGACCGCTTGTTTTGAGACTGACAGAATCAAGCCAAGCGCTCGGTTAAGCCTTGCCTTGAATTTTTTGCCACAAGGCAAATTCGTTGGCAGATAAGCGTTCACCGGCTTGTGCAGCTTGGTCAAACTGTGTTGCGTCGACTTGGACACCGAGTTGTCGGATTTGGCCCAACAACACTTTGTAGTGCTCCACAGCCAAGGCTGGGTTTTCGGCAATCTTGTGGATCGGGAGTGGGTTGCGCTCTTCGAGCTCGTGCTCTTTGATCACCACTTCGATCAGCTTGTTCACCTCTTCCACCGTCAAGTGCAGGCGCTTGGCTTCGGCACGAATGAGGGCGGCTTCAGCTTCGCTGATGTGGCCGTCTTTGAGGATGGCAAACAAGTTGGCTTTCAACTGGTCACGTTCTTTCACCAATTCGTCGCTGAAGGCCGAGGCCAACAAAGCGGCGGGGATGGCGAAGATACCAATGCCCAGCAAAGCCAGCACGCTGGTCATGGCGCGTCCCATCGGTGTGACGGGTGAAATATCGCCATAGCCCACAGAGGCCAAGGTAATCACTGCCCAGTAAATAGAAGTAGGGATGTTTTCAAACTTTTCAGGCTGGGCATCGTATTCAAACAAGTAGCCCAAACTGGCGGTCAACACCAACAACAACATCATGATGAAGGTGGCAGCGCCCATGACAGGCCATTCGCGCACCACCACTTTGACCAATACCGCAGTGGCATCGCTGCCGCGTGTGAGCTTGAGCAATCGCGCCAAACGGAACACTCGCAAGAAGCGCAAGTCGATCAGGTGGTGCAAGAACACTTCTAAGAAGAAGGGCAAGATGGCCAAGAAGTCGATGAAAGTGGAGGGGTTCTTGGCTTGGCGGAGGCGACCCAAAAACGCGCCTTTGTAGCCAGGCTCTTCCACACAAGAGTACATGCGCATGCAGTACTCCACGGTGAAGATGGCCACAGCCACGGCATCCAAGATCACAAACTGCAGGTGCAAGATGTAGTTGATGCTCTTGACGGATTCCAAGATCACGGCCATCACAGACAAGATCACCCATACACCAATGAACACTTCAAAAATGTGTTGCATGGTGCCGCCGAAGTTGCTGGGGAACACCAAGGCATGAATTTTTTGACGGAAGGTGCGGCCTTTGTTGAGTTCTTTGAATTCAGCGATGGCTGGAATCAACACACGGAACAGCTTCATGATCCGCAGCAGTCGCAGGAATCGCAGCACGCGCAAATCGATGGGAATGAAGGCTTGCAAATAAAACGGAGCAACAGCCAAAAAGTCGATGATCGCAAAGGGGCTGGTGACAAAGCCCAAGCGCGCGTTCTTGCGGTTCTTGAACTCTTCATCCTCAGGTGCAAGGTAGAAGCGCAGTGCGTATTCAATGGTGAACACCGCCACCGAGAAGATGTCAAAGCACTCAAACCACGCGCGGTAGGGCTCGTACACCGCAGGCACGTGTTCGAACATCAAGGTGAACAAGTTGATGATGATCAGATAGCTGACCCACTTGTCCAATTCTTTTTGGAAGTTGCCTGGGATGTTGGGATCGAGCAACCATGAGTACAGCCACTTGCGCATCGGCAAATTGCGGTCAATGTTGGCGTCTTCGTCTTGACCCAGAATGGATTTGACGTCGAGGTCTTCTAGGAATTTGTCTTGTTTGGATTGTGTTTGCATGTCAGACCTCAGAATTCAAACTCAGCAACTTTGATGGCGTAGCCACCCTTGTCACACACAGAAAGGCGCAATTGCATCTTGTAGTCAATGCTGTCGGTTTCCAACAGTTGTGACGCAACAAACGGCGTGGCCGAGCCCGGAGGCGTGGGCATCAAGTCTTCCAACAGAATGGCACCCATCAAGGTGCGATCTTTGGGGTCACAGGCCGCTACGAAATGGGGGGGCTTGTTGAAAAACGCATTGATTTGATCTTTCAACTCGGTTTCAGCCAAGATGTAAGCCAAGCAAGCGCCCCAAGTACCGGGGGCACCGGCTTTGGCATCTGCCGCGGCTTTGATGCCACCTTTGCAAGCCGCGAGCTTGGTGTCTGCGTCAAAGCGTGTGGTCCCAGCTTCGGTCAACCACCCGACCCAAGCTTCGCCATTGCTTTTAGCGGCCTCCACCTTCAGGGCTTCCTGGTAATTGACCACGCCAAGCCAAGTGACGGCTGCGATGATGAGCACCAAAAAGGCTAAAAAAAGCTTGTCGGTGGACGTGGTGCCGTGGTTTTGCGGCTCGGAGGTGTGGTCTGTGGAAGATGCCATGGATATCGCCTTAAATTGAATGAATCCGGCGAATTAAATGTGTTGTGCGCCGGGCGAAAGTGACGTTGATGATATTCGTAAATTTGGTGAATTTATCGAATTAAGGCTAGATATTCGATCAGATTCCTGTTTCTAATGAGTATTAAAGGCATAAAAAAAGCCGCTTCAAAGCGGCTTTTGAGATTTACAAAACTCAGTGGTTTTGTGAGCCTCGGTGTGCCCATCCTGTGGTGTGCTTTTCGATCAAACTGAACAACTCATACATGATCATGGCCATGGCACCCACCACCACCAAGCCTGCAAAAGCCAAGCCCATTTGCATGGCCGAGCCTGCTGAGATGAGTAAGTAGCCAATGCCTTCGTTGGCGGCTGTCATTTCAGACACCGTGGTGCCGACAAAGGCCAATGTGATGGCCACTTTGAGCGAACCGAAGAAGTAAGGCATGGAGCGGGGCAAGCCGACTTTGACCAACACATCCCAGCGCTTGGCACCCAACACGCGCAACACGTCTTCCAGTTCGGGCTCTAGCGTCGCTAAGCCGGTCGCGATATTCACCATGATGGGAAAGAAGCTGATCAAGAACGCCGTGAGGATGGCTGGGCCCACGCCAATGCCAAACCACACCACCAAGATCGGCACAAACGCCGCTTTAGGCAAGGCGTTGAAGCCTGTCATGAGCGGATACACGGCGGCATAGGCCAAGCGCGAGCTGCCGATCACAAAGCCCAGCAGCACACCCACGATGATGGCAATGCCAAATCCCACCATGGTCACCCAGAAGGTTCGCCAAGCGTGGCCCGCAATGACGTCACGGTATTCAACCATTTGCTCCCAAATGCGCAGCGGCGAAGGAAAGACAAATTCAGACACGTTGAAGAGGGAGCAAGCGGCTTGCCAAATCACCAAGGTGGCAACGAGCAAGCCCCAAGGCGCCCAAGTTTCGAGTTGTTTTTGATGCATGGTGTTTTATTGCCCGAGGTGGTTGCCGTCTTTGCGCATGGCCCCAATGTGGCCGCGCAGCTCGTGCACGATGTGGGTGAACTCAGGCGTGTACGTCACTTCCAAGTCACGGGGGCGTGGCAAGTCGATGTCGCGTTTGACCACAAAGCGGCCGGGGCTCTTGCTCATCACATACACGGTGTCAGCTAAAAAAACCGACTCACGCAAATCGTGGGTGACCAAGATGACGTTGAACTTTTGAGCCGCATGCAAGTCGCGCAGCGTGCACCACAGCTCTTCGCGGGTGAAAGCGTCGAGCGCACCAAACGGCTCGTCGAGCAACAACATTTTGGGTTCATGAATCAGCGCTCGGCAAATGCTGGCGCGCTGTTGCATGCCACCTGATAGCTCCCACGGGAACTTGCGTTCGTAGCCGCCTAAACCCACGGTTTTGAGCAAATCAATGGCACGGGCTTCGTATTCAGCCTTCTTCTCTTTGAAGTTGGAGCGGTAAGGCTCCACGATTTCCAAAGGCAATAAGACGTTGTCCAACGTGGTGCGCCAAGGCAACAGCGAGGGCGATTGAAACGCCATGCCGCTGATTTTGAGTGGGCCGTTGACGGGCTGACCATCCACGTAAATCGCACCACGGCTAGGTTTTTTCAAACCTGTGGTGAGCTTCATGAAGGTGGATTTGCCACAACCCGACGGTCCAACAATGGCGATGAACTCGCCTTGTTTGACTTGTAGGTTGATGTCTTCTACTGCGAAATGGTTTTGCGCTAGTAGCTCATCGTTGTAGGCGAGCCAGACGTTTTGAAAGTCGACGAAGTGTTCGGGAGAAGCAGTCATCAAGAGGTGCCTATTTACTTCTTACCTTTTGGCAACACATCGAGTTCTTTGGCCGTGGGCAGGAAAGAGCCGTTCCAAATATCGTCTGCTTTGACGCGTGTCTTGGTGTTGAATGCATCAGACACTTGCGAGGCCATCAGCGCCAAGCGAGGCCCTTTGATTTGGCCAAAGCCTTCTGCACGTGCGTCTGGGCTGTTGATGACGGTGTCGATGGCCAGCTTCAAGCGGCGCGTTTCGAGTTCACTGTTGATGATGCCGTCACGTGCTTTGACCGTTTCGATGGCTTTGGCTGGGTCAGCGATCACATCTTTGGCGCCCTTGGCGAAAGCGGCCAAGAAGGCTTTGATCGCGGCTGGGTTTTCTTTGATCAGCTTGGGCGAGGCAATGATGGCGTTGCCATACAGCTTCACGCCGAAGTCTGGGTATTGCATGACGACCACGTCGTCAGCCTTGACACCGCGTGCTTCGATGTTGAGCAAGGAGGTGAAGGTGAAGCCGGTGATGGCGTCCACATCACCTCGCACCAACATGGTTTCGCGCAATGGCGGGTCCATGGACACCCAGTTCACAGTGCCTACGCTGTTGGCTTTGGCGAAGATGGGAAATGCGCGACGGCCTGCGTCAAACACAGGTGCACCGAGTTTTTTACCAGCCAGGTCGGCTGGCGTTTTGATGCCAGATTTTTTCAAGGCCATCACTGAAGCGGGCGTGTTGTTGTAGACCATCATCACGGCCACAGGCTTGTTGGGCGCGTCAGGGTTGTTGGCGTGGAATTCCATCAAGGCGGCCAAGTCGGCAAAGCCCACGTCGTAGGCGCCAGACGCCACGCGGTTAACCGCACCGCCAGAGCCGTTGCCTGCGTCTACGGTCACATCGAGCTTGGCATCTTTGAAATAGCCTTTGGCGACAGGCACCAAGAAGAAAGCAGCAGGGCCTTCAAAGCGCCAGTCGAGTTGGAATTTGAGGGGAGTAGTTTGTGCAGAAGCGCCTGCAAAACTAGCAGCCAGTGCCAAGCCGAGGGTGGTTTTGATGAAGGTGCGTTTGATCATGGGAGCCTCTGAAAAACAAAATGAATGAAGGAGCGATATATACGACCTTGCAATAAAGGTGCCCGCTATAAGCCCCATTTGCGTCGCACTGGACGCAAATTGTGCGCGAGTTTGGTTTGTATACAAACTGACAATGCACCAACACGGTGGGGCGCACTTTTGCGGTGCGTGAGTGGGGGTTTCGTTTGGGCAAGAAAAAAGCCAGCACTCGGCTGGCTTTTGTGTGTGTGAAAAGCGAGAAGGCTTATTCGGCTTCCACAGTCTTGCTGTGTTGTGCCGATTTGAGTTTGCCCCAAGCCAACACGATCACAGCACCAGATGCCGCTGCAGCCAGGTGGAACCAAGAGTTGGCAGCGCCAAACTCTTTCAACACCACGTCGTTGGCCACGGTTTCTCCGCCCACCCAACCGATCAGGCAAGCACCCAAGGTGATGATGATGGGGAAACGTTCCATCAACTTGATCATCAAGGTGCTACCGAAAATGACCAAGGGAATGCTGATGGCCAAACCGATGATGAGCAACACATCGTTGCCTTTGGCGGCGGCGGCTACGGCGATGACGTTGTCCAAGCTCATTACCAAGTCAGCGATCAAGATGGTGCGAATGGCGGAGAACATGCTGCTGTGCTCAGCGCCTTCTTCGTCGCCTTCTTCTTCAGCTTCCAACAGTTGTGCGCCAATCCACAGTAACAACAAGCCACCCACGATTTGCAGGTATTCCAAAGTCATCAACTTGGCAGCGACCACAGTCAAACCAATACGCAGCACCACGGCAGCACCAGAGCCAAACAGGATGGCTTTTTTCTGCTGCTCGGGAGGCAAGCTGCGTGCTGCCAGAGCGATCACGACCGCGTTGTCGCCTGACAAGATGATGTTGATCCAAATAATCAGCATCAGGCCTAACCAGAAGTCAGTGCTTTGAAGTAGTTCCATGTTTTGTTTGCTCCAGACAATGGGGGAAATGTTGTGTTGCGATCCACAGATGAGGACGCTTTTTTGATCAGCGAGTGTAACTGTGCGCTATCGCACGCCTTGTCGGTATTACTGCTTATGTCACAGACCCTAGGCGCAGCAAGGCTTGCGGGCAAATAAAAAGCCCGCCAATTTGGCGGGCTTTTCATGCGACATCGCTGGGGATCAGTGGCTGTCTGCTTGACGAGCTGCTGCCACGGCCGCTGACTCATCTTCAGAAGCGCCGTTGAAGAACAGGTTCAACAACACAGCAGAGATCGATGCGAGCAAGATGCCTGACTCAATCAGTGGGTGCAGGTTGTGCGGCATCCATTGTTTGAAGTTAGGCGCAATCAGCGGAATCATGCCGATGCCGATGGAGATGGCCACCACCAAGCTGTTGTAGCGGTTGTTTTTAAAGTCCACGCCGCCCAAGATGCGAATGCCGGTGGCCGCCACCATGCCAAACATCACCAAGCCAGCGCCGCCCAACACCACGGTGGGCAAGGACTCCACCAACGCGGCCATCTTGGGAATCACGCCCAAGATGATCAAGATGATGCCGCCAGCCACACACACAAAGCGGCTCTTCACGCCAGTCACGGCAACGAGGCCGACGTTTTGCGAGAAGCTGGTGTAGGGGAAGGTGTTGAAGATGCCGCCAATCAGCGTGCCCAAACCATCGGTGCGCAAACCACGGGTGAGTGCTGCGCGGTCGACATGGCGGTCGGTCATTTCGCCCAAGGCCAAGAACATGCCGGTGGATTCGATCATCACCACGATCATCACCAAAGTCATGGTGAGGATGAGCACAGGGTCAAACACAGGCATGCCAAACTGGAACGGTGTGACGAGGCCGAACCATTCGGCCTTGCCCACTTTGTCAAAGTTCATCAAACCCATGCTGGTGGCCACGACGCCACCAATGATGATGCCCAAGAGCACCGAGATGTTGGCAATAAAGCCTTTGGCGTATTTGGCAATCAACAAGATCGATGCCAACACCAAGGCCGCAATGCCCACGCCTGTGAGGTCTGCGTATTTCGGATTGGGCACTTTGGCCAACAGCGCCAAATCTTTGGGCACGGCTGGCAGGGTAGAACCGGGGGCAGAAGCCGCCGCTGCAGCGTCAGCCAGCCACTTGGCGTGCTCTGGGTTGACGATAGAAGGCGCTGTCGGGCCGAAGGGGTTACCAAAAATCCAGTTGATGCCGATGCGCATCAAGCTGATGCCAATCACGGCAATGATGGTGCCCGTGACCACGGGGGGGAAGAATCGCAACATACGGCTGACCAACGGCGCAATCAAAATGGAGATTGCACCTGCGCCCATGATGGCGCCGAAGATCATTTGCGCGCCGGTGTCACCTGGATTGGCGTTGGCCATGGCCACCATCGGTGCCACAGCGGCAAAGGTCACGCCCATCATCACAGGCAAACGAATGCCAAACCACTGTGTCGCGCCCCACGATTGAATGAGGGTGACCAAGCCGCACACAAACAAGTCGGCTGAAATCAGCATGGCCACTTGTTCAGGGCTGAGTTTGAGGGCACGACCTACAATGAGTGGCACAGCCACGGCGCCTGCGTACATGACGAGCACGTGCTGCAAGCCGAGGGCGGCGAGCTTGCCAGTGGGCAAGTGCTCGTCGACGGGATGGGTAGATTGAGTCATCGTTTCTCCTTTGGGATTTTCCGTATGCAAAACTGTATACAAAATTGCCTCAGGTTGTTTTACGGAGAAACCCTATTTTTTGTTTTCTTTACGTTGCTGGGCTCGCTGTAGGCGCAGGCAGTGGGCAGGTTCCTCATGGTGGGGTACCAGAAATCGTCACCTGCCCACTGCCTCCACCTACAGACTGCGGCGAGCAATGTTTCAAACCAAAACAGTTGAGCCGCTTGGGTGCGGCGGCCAACGATTTCTGGTACTCCAGCATGAGGCGGCCGCCGTGCCCAAGCGGCTCAACCCTCTCCGGAGCGAATTCCAACTAAAGAGGCTCAGCTCAATAAATCCAACAACGTGCGTGCCACCACCTTGGTAGCCCGACGCACATCTTCCAGCATCACACGTTCATCGTTGCGCTTGGCATGGCTCTCTAGCACCGTGCGTGGCCCTGCGCCGTAGATGACGCCGGGAATGCCTTGGGCCACATACAAACGCACATCTGTGTACAGCGGTGTGCCCACAGCGGGGATGGCTTCGCCAAACAATTCACCCCCGTGTTTTTGAATGGCATCCACCAAAGGCTTGTTGCCGGCCAGCGGCACCATGGCCTTGGCGAGCAAGAGGCGTTTGATGTCGACTTTGAGTTGCTTGCCACCACGGGGTGGGTTAAAGCTGGCAGCTGCATCATCGATGGTTTTGCGAATCGACGCTTCTACTTCAACAGGGTTTTCTTCGGGAATCATGCGGCGGTCGAGTTTGAACACCACCTTGCCCGGCACCACGTTGGTGTTGGTGCCGCCGCTGATTTGACCTACGTTCAGGTAAGGGTGGGTGATGCCTTCAATCTTCGAGGTCGTATTTTTGTAGCCCTCGTTGAGCGCGTGCAGCGCGTTCAAGATGTGCACCGCGCCTTGCAGCGCATCGGTGCCGCTGTCAGGAATGGCAGCGTGCGCCATTTCGCCTTGCACGGTGACTTCCATTTGCAAGCAACCGTTATGCGCCGTGACCACTTGATAACTAAAGCCTGCCGCAATCATCAAGTCGGGTTTGGTCAGGCCGTGTGACAGCAACCAGCCTGGGCCTTTTTCGCCACCGAACTCTTCGTCGTAGGTGAAGTGCAACTCGACGCCACCTTTCAAAGGCAAGCCCAATGATTCGAGGGCGCGTGTGGCAAAGGTGAAGGTCGAGAAGTCGCTCTTGCTCACCGCGGTGGCGCGGCCATACATCGCGCCGTTTTCAATCTCAGCGCCGTAGGGCTTGTGCGTCCAGCCTTCGCCTGGAGGGACCACGTCGCCGTGGGCATTGAGGGCAATGGTTTTGCCACCGTCCGCAAACTTGCGGCGCACGATGAGGTTGGTGATGCTTTCCAACCCGTAGGCTTTCATCTCGTCCGCGGGCACGGCGTGTTTTTCTGCCTCGTAGCCAAAGCTGTGCAGCAACTCGGCAGTGCGCTCGGCGTGCGGGGCGTTGTTGCCGGGTGGCGTGTCGGTAGGGACTTGCACCAAGGCTTGCAAGAATTTCACTTGCTCGTCAAAGTGCGCGTCGATCCAGGCGTCGAGTTGGGCGTAGGGGGTTTGGCTCATGGTGTATCTCTGGTTGTTGTTGTGAGGTTCGCGCTGGGTTTAGGCATGCGTGTTGTGCAGCAAGTGCATGAAGGCGTCGATGGCCAATTGCATGTCGTCGCTGGTGGTGCTCTCCAGCGGGTTGTGGCTGATGCCTGCGTTTTGGCCGCGCACAAACAGCATGGCTTGTGGCATGACTTCGTGCAGCTTCATCGCGTCGTGGCCTGCGCCGCTGGGTAGGTGAAACACGGGTACGCCGAGCGATTGCACCGCTTGTTCCCATAAGGCTTGCAGCTTTACGCTGCTCGGTGCGGCGCTGGCGCGCATGGTTTCTTCGAGGGTGTAGTGCAAGCCACGGCGTTCGCAAATGGCTTTGAGTTCTGCCAGCACGTCGTGCATCAAGCTGTCGCGCAACGCGTCGGTGGTGGCACGCAAGTCGAGACTGAATTGGCAGCGCCCGGGCACCACGTTGATGGAGCCATTGGGCACAGTCAGCATCCCCACGGTACCCACCAAGTTGGCCTCTTTCGCGGCGCGTTTTTCTACAAACAGCGCGAGCTCGGCCACGGCAGTGGCCGCATCATGGCGGCGATCCATGGGGGTCGTGCCTGCGTGGCTGGCCATGCCCATCACTTCGCCCACAAAACGCACGCTGCCGTTGATGGAGGTGACGATGCCCAGTGGGATGTCCAGCTCATTGAGCACAGGGCCTTGTTCGATGTGCACTTCCACAAAGCCCAAATACTCAGCCGCGTTGCGTGTGAGTTTGGGGATGTCTTCAATTTTCAAGCCAGCTTGCTTCATGGCTTGGCGCATCGTGATGCCGTCAGCATCCTTTTGGTCTAGCCACTCGTGTTTGAAGTCGCCCACCAAAGCACCAGAGCCGAGGAACGTGGCTTTGTAACGTTGGCCTTCTTCTTCGGCAAAGGCCACCACTTCGAGGTTGAAGGGCAGACGTTGGCCCGCACGGGCCAGTTCGCGCACGCAGGCCATGGGCACGAAGATGCCGAGGCGTCCGTCGTACTTGCCACCGTTGCGCACGGTGTCGTAGTGCGAGCCCGTCATCAAAGTTTTGGCCTTCGATGCTGTGTTCGTCGATGCCGCTTTGTAGATGCCCACCACGTTGCCCACGGCGTCGATGCGCACCTCGTCAAAGCCGCAGGCCTTCATGCCCAGCTCAATCGTGCGGGCGGATTTCAGGTGGGCGTCGGTCAGGTAGGTGACGGTGAGTTCGTCGCGTGCGGCGTGTGGTGCGTGTTTGTTCATCGTGCCAGCGTCGCTGAACTGGGCCAGCCATTCGTGCCAGTCCCACACCTCGTGACCCAGCGCGGGCTCGTAGCCCAGCTTGTCGTTCAAGCGAATCTCAACGATGCGGTGGATGTTGCGCAAGCACTCGGCCAACTCATAGTCGGGGTGGTTGTGCAGGCGGCGCTCGAAGGTGCTGATGATTTGCTGCTTGTTGAGGCCAGAGCCACGCGGGCCGCGCACCGCCAAGATGAACGGAAAGCCAAACTTGGCGTTGTAGCTCGCGTTGAGTTGTTGGATGTGGACAAACTCTTGGGGCGTGCAATTCGTCAGGCCTGCTTTGGTTTGCTCATTGGTCGATTCAGCCGTGAGGCTTTTGCTCACCATCGCTTTGCCAGCTAACTCGGGGTGGGCACGCACCAAGGCGAGTTGCGGCGCGTGGCCTGCTTTATCCAGCACCTTCACCATTGCGTGCTTGAGCGCAGCAGCCGATGCAAAAGGGCGGGCATCAAGCGCTTGCTCGGCAATCCAGTCAGAGTGTTCGTACAAGCCCGTCAGCAAAGCTGCGGCCTCTGCGCGGGGCAGTGTGTTAATTTGGTTCAACGTGATGTGCGAGTGGCTCATGGTGTGGTCCTGCTATTTAGTTGCCGCTGTAGGGGTGCACTTGCTTCCAGTGGCGCGCGATGTCAATTCGTCGCGCTACCCAGACGCGGTCGTGCTTGGCGATGTGGTCTAAAAACTTTTGTAATGCCACGATACGGCCAGGTTTGCCGAGCAAGCGGCAGTGCATGCCGATGCTCATCATCTTGGGTGCTTCGTCACCCTCGGCATACAGCGCGTCAAAGCTGTCGCGCAAGTAGACGAAGAAGTCATCGGCTTGGCTGAAACCTTGCGGCAGCGCAAAGCGCATGTCATTGCAGTCCAGTGTGTAGGGCACCACGAGTTGCGGCACAACATCGCCATTGGATTTTTTGACCTTCATCCAAAAGGGCAGGTCTTCGCCGTAGTAGTCGCTGTCGTATTCAAAACCGCCGTGGTCGGCCACCAAGCGGCGGGTGTTAGGGCTGTCGCGGCCGGTGTACCAACCCGCGCCATGCAGGCTGTTGCCATGTGTGGTGTGGGTGAGGCGTTCGATGATCTCGATGCCTTGTTTCAAGTGTGCGCGCTCGGTCGCTTCGTCAACTGTTTGGTAGTTGATCCAGCGGTAACCATGGCAAGCAATTTCATGGCCCAGTTCGACAAAGGCGGCAGTGAGTTCGGGGTGACGCTCCAGTGCCATGCTCACGCCAAACACGGTGAGGGGCAGTCCGCGTTTTTCAAACTCACGCAAGATCCGCCACACGCCCACACGTGAGCCGTATTCGTAAATGCTTTCCATGCTCAGGTGGCGGTCTGGAAAGCTGGGCGGGTTGAACATCTCGCTTAAAAACATCTCGCTGCCGGCGTCGCCGTGCACGGTGGCGTTCTCGCCGCCTTCTTCGTAGTTCAGCACAAACTGCACCGCAATACGGGCTTGCTTGGGCCATTGCGCGTGTGGCACTTGGCTGCCGTAGCCCACTAAATCGCGGGGGTAGGCGGCGGTGCTGTCGTAGGTGGCGCGGGAATTGGACATGCGTTACTCCTTAAGCGAGGGCCATGGCGATGTCGTTGCTCGGCACTTTGCGATCGAGGGCCAAGCCTTCCTCCACATTGCGCAAGTGTTCGTCCATCAACTTGACGGCCAAGGCTTCGTCTTTGGCGGCGATGGCTTTCAAAATTTCGGTGTGTTCTTCGGCCGAGTGTTCAGCCGCATTGCTGCTTTGGTACATCAGGGTGATGAGCGCGCAACGCGAAATCAACTCACTCAAAATTTGCCCCAGCACTTGGTTGCCCATGAGTTCGGCCATGCGCACATGGAAATCGCCCAGCAAGTCGGTGCGCCCCGGAACATCGCCTCGGCTGACGGCCGCTTTTTCTTCGGCCACGTGTTCTTTGAGGGCTTTAATTTGCGCGGGCGTCACGTGGCGCACAAAGCTGCGTGTCATTTCCACCTCAATCATGCGGCGCACGGCAAACACTTGGCGCGCTTCGTCGGAAGAGGGCGTGGCCACAAAGGCACCGCGGGCAGGTTCCATGCGGATGAGGCGCTTTTGCACGAGTTGAAACAGCGCTTGGCGAATCAGAGTGCGTGACACGCCAAAGTGGTCGGCCAGTTTTTGCTCGGCCAGTTTGGTGCCGGGGTGCAGACGGTGCTCCACAATGGCTTTGGTGAGAGCATCCACAATGCTTCGGGTGGCGGTTGAGCTGTCCATTTGAGGTCTCCGGCAAATTCACTTGAGCCCATGATAGACCCAAATGGAAAAATTGTATACACTTTCAGTCGACCAAGTCGGTCGCTAACCATTTTCGGAGCATTCCATGGGATTGAGCACACATGTTTTAGACACCATGCACGGCGGCCCCGCAGCCGGTATGAAAGTGTCCCTGTTCACCACCACCGATGACGGCCAAGCCACGTTGGTCAAATCATTCACCCTGAACCACGATGGCCGTAATCCTGATGGCCCGCTGTACGACAACGACAGCTTGAAAAAGGGCACCTACCGCTTGGTGTTTGACGTGAAGGGCTACTTTGCCGCCAAGAAGGTTGAATTGCCTGAGCCCAATTTTTTGAACCTGGTCAGCCTTGACTTTGGCGTGGCCCACACCGACCAGCACTACCACGTGCCTTTGTTGGTCAGCCCTTGGAGCTATTCGACCTACCGTGGTTCTTAGAATGATGAATTAAATCGTTATTGGAGATTTGCCTTGGAGAAGTTTGATGTCTGCGTGATCGGTGCCGGCCCATCCGGTTTTGCGGCAGCCATGCGCGCCATCGACTTTGGCAAACGTGTGGCGCTGGTGGAGCGCAACAAGGTGGGCGGTGCTGGCATTTTTGATGGTGCCTTGTCATCCAAAACCTTGTGGGAACTCTCAGAGAGCTACCAGCTCACGCACAACACCAACTTGGGCTACACGGTGTATGACTCAGAGGTGCACTTTTCTAGCGTGATGCACCAAGCGCACCGCGCCGTGGCCGAAAAGCATGTGCAGCTCAAGAAGCAAATTTCCTATTTCCAAAAAACAGGTCAGCTCACGTTTTTCAACGGTCACGCCAAATTCGCGTCTAAAAACGACATCGAGATCACCGATGCCGAAGGGGCCAAACAAACCATTTGGGCCGATAACACCGTGATGGCGGTGGGCAGCCGCCCGCGTTATTTGCCCAATATCCCGATCGACGAAAAAATCATCCTCACCAGCGATGGCGTGTCGTCGCTGCCTGACTTTCCCAAGAGCATCGTCATCTTGGGTGCGGGTGTGATTGGTTGTGAATTCGCCACCATCTTTTCCAACTTTGGCAAAACCAAAGTGTTCTTGATCGACAAAGAAGAGCGCATCTTGCCCTTCGAAGACGAAGACATTTCACATGCCGTGGCCGCCAACTTGGAAGACAACGGCGTGATGATTCACCACGGTGCCTCGCTTGAAAAAATGAGCATCGTCAACGGCAAGGTCGAGTACGTGCTCAACTACAAAGATGGTCGTCGCGAAACCCACACCGTGGAAAAGGCCTTGATTTCTGTGGGCCGCGTTTCCAACTGTGAAAACCTAGGCCTTGAAGCGGCGGGGGTGGTGCTGAACGAGCGTGGCTGCATTGACGACGAGCACACCCGCTCGAACGTGCCCAATATTTATGCGGTGGGTGATTTCACGGCGGACATCTCATTGGTCAACGTGGGTGAGCTCGAAGGGCGCCATGCGGTGGAACGCATGTTTGGCACACCGAAGCGCGAGCTGGTGTATGAAAACATTTCCACCATCATGTTTTTAAACCCCGAGGTGGCTTCGGTGGGTTTGAATGAAACCCAAGCACGCAGAAAAAAAATTCCCTACCGCATTGCCATCATGCATTACCGCTACGTCAGCCGTGCGATTGCCATGCACAAGCTGGATGGGTTCTTCAAAATTTTGGTGTCAGATGACGAAGACATGAAAATTTTGGGCATGCGCGTGATGGGGCCTCATGCCTCGAGCACCATCATGGCGGTGGCGTTGATGATTTCGATGGACATTGGCATTGAGCATTTGGCCGAGTTGATCTTCCCGCATCCCTCGATCCCTGAGGGCATCCAAGAATGCGCCCGCATGCTGATGGGCAACTCGATTGTGAAGCCAGAGGTATTCAATTTGGATGTGCGTTGCTACCGTGTGGATGCCGAAGGCCGCATCGAAGACCTGTGACGCACGAATTTGGGGCTGTCCAACACGGGGATGGCCTCAAATATTTGTATACCAAGCAGCATACTTGGTGCAGATTCGGGGTGCATGTCACTAAAATCTGAGGTTCTTTCCCCAGCTTTCCACACCCCACACCATGACCCAAGTCACCAACACCGTGCGCTTTGTGCTCGACGGCCAAATTGTCGAAGCCCAAGGGGCGCGTCGCACCACCACCGTTCTTGATTACCTGCGTGAGCAGCTCCACCGCACCGGCACCAAAGAAGGTTGTGCCGAAGGCGACTGTGGTGCGTGTGTGGTGATGGTGGGTGAACTCAATGCCGCGGGCACCGGCGTGGACTATGTGGCCACCAACGCGTGTATTCAGCTGTTGCCCTCGCTCGATGGCAAATCGGTCAAGACGGTGGAGAGCTTGAAAAAAGCCGATGGCAGCTTGCACCCTGTGCAAGACGAGATGATCAAGTGCCACGGTTCACAGTGCGGCTTTTGCACGCCGGGCATCGTGATGAGCTTGGTCAACTTGGTGCAAACCAACGCCTCGCCCGTGCGCCAAGAAATCACCGACGCCTTGAGCGGCAACTTGTGCCGTTGCACCGGCTACGCGCCCATCATCGACGCCACGGCCAAAGCCTGCCAAAAGAAATCTGCCTTGAAAGTAGACGACAGCGCTGACTTGCCGCTGCTCAAAGAAATCAAGCGTGCCAGCACGCCGACCCTGAGCTTGGACGGCGACATCATCGTGCAACCCGTGGTGCGCACGCGCAAAGGCAACGAGTTTGTGTCGCCCGCCACCTTGGCGGAAGTGGCCGACTACTTGGTCAAGCACCCATCGACAACCTTGTTGGCGGGTAGCACCGAAATTGGTTTGCAAGTGAACAAACAGTTTGCGCGCCCTGACCACATCATGTACTTGGGCAACGTCAAAGAACTGCGTCAAGTGAGCGAGACCGACAAAGCCTGGCACATCGGCGCAGCGGTGTCGTTGACCCAAGTGGAAGCCTTGGTTGGCAAAGCCTTGCCTGACTTTGCCGAAGTGCTGCGCCGCTTTGGTTCGCCCCCCATCCGTTCTACCGCCACCTTGGCGGGCAACATCGCCAACGGCTCGCCCATCGGTGACTCCATGCCTTGCTTGCTGGCGCTGGGCGCCAAGCTCGTGCTGCGCCGTGGTGACAAGACCCGCAACGTCTTGCTGGAAGACTTCTACACCGGCATGAAGCAAAACGTGCTCGCAGCCGGTGAGTTCATCGAAGCCATCGAGTTACCTAAGCCTGCAAAGGACCAAGTGTTCCGTGCCCACAAAGTGAGCAAGCGTTTTGAGCAAGATATTTCTGCCACTTGCGCGGCCATCAGCTACACGCTCAAAGGTGGCAAGTTGAGCGGTGTGAAACTGGCCTACAACGGCCTGAGCCCATTCCCAGCCCGTGCCCCCAAGCTGGAAGCGGTGTTGGAAGGCAAGTCACCTGCTGACGTGAAAGCGGCAGACCTTGACGCGGCGATCACCGCGAGCTTCACCGCACGTGACGGCTTGCGTGCCACTTGGGCCTATCGTGCTCTGGTGGCGCGCAACTTGGTGCTCGAATTCATTGAAGAACAAACGACGGAGGTGGCATAAATGAACGCTCCTACCAACCTGAAAAATCTCTTGCCCGCATCGGGCGTTCAGCAAGGCACTGACGTGGTCCACGAGTCCGCGCACCTGCATGTGACCGGCACCGCCACCTACATCGACGACATCCCCGAGCACGCAGGCACTTTGTATGCCGCGCTCATCTTGTCGCCCGTGGCGCATGGTGAGCTGATTGGCGACGGCATTGACCGCGATGCCATCTTGCGTGAACACGGCGTGGTCGCGGTCTACACCGCCAAAGACATTCCGGGCGAAAACAACTGTGGCCCCATCGTGCACGATGACCCCTTCCTCGCCGCAGGCAAGGTCGAGTTCGTCGGCCAAGCCGTGGCCGTGGTGGTGGCGCGTGACATGCTCTACGCCCGCGAAGCTGCTAAAAAAGCCAAGGTGTTGGTGAAAGAACTCAAGCCCATCTTGACGGTGGAAGAGGCGATGGCAGCCAACAGCTTCATCATGCCGCCCAAGGGCATCACGCGTGGCGACGCTGCTGCGGCCATTGCCAGCGCCCCGCACAAGATCAAGGGCACGACCCGCACGGGCCAACAAGAGCAGTTTTACCTCGAAGGTCAAATCACTTACGCGGTGCCTAAAGAAGACGGCCAACTCACGCTGTACGTGTCGACCCAGCACCCCGACGGCAACCAACGCGAAGCCGCGCACGCCCTGAACCTGCACACCAACGACGTGGAAGTGATTTGCCGCCGCATGGGGGGTGGCTTTGGTGGAAAAGAGGGCAACGCCAGCATCTTCAGCCAGAGCGCTGCATTGGCCGCGCACAAGCTGGGCAAGCCCGTCAAGCTGCGTGTGAACCGCGACGACGACATGACCATCACCGGCAAGCGCCACGATTTCCGCATCGACTACGAAGTGGGCTTTGACGACAACGGCCGCGTCTTGGGCGCGGACATCACGCTCATGTCACGTTGCGGTTACAGCACCGACTACTCCGGTCCGGTGAACGACCGCGCGTGTTTGCACATCGACAACAGCTACCACATCCCCGCGCTCAAGCTGGTGAGCCACCGCTGCAAAACCAACACCCAGAGTGCCACCGCTTTCCGTGGTTTCGGCGGCCCACAAGGCATGTTCGGCATCGAGACAGTGATGGATGAAATTGCGATGACTTTGGGCAAAGACCCCTTGGAAGTGCGCAAGCTCAACCTCTACAAAGACCCCGCCATCAGCGGCACGCCCGACACCATGACCACCCAATACAACCAGCTCATCGAAGACTGGGTGGGTGACAAGGTGATCGATCAGGTGGAGCAAGAATCCAAATACGCTGAGCGCCGCGCAGCGGTGCAAGCCTTCAACGCCAAGAGCAAAACCCGCAAGCGCGGTTTGTCGCTCGTGCCTTTGAAGTTCGGCATCAGCTTCACCGCCACGCACTTGAACCAGGGCGGTGCACTGCTGGTGGTGTACATGGACGGCTCGGTGAGCTGCAACCACGGCGGCACCGAGATGGGCCAAGGTCTGAACACCAAGATGGCGCAGGTGTGTGCCGATGGTTTGGGCATCAGCGTGGACCATGTGCGCATCACCGCCACTGACTCGCAAAAAGTGCCCAATGCGTCGGCCACGTCCGCATCGAGCGGTGCCGATATCAACGGTGCAGCCATCATGAACGCGACCATGCAAATGCGTGAGCGCTTGAAGCCTGTGGCAGCCCGCATGCTGGGCTGTGCCGAAGGCGATGTGACTTTCGCGAACAACGAACTGCACGGCGGTGGCAAATCCGTCAAGTGGGCCGACGTGACCAAGCAAGCGTGGTTAGACCGCGTGGGCTTGAGCGTCACCGGCTTCTACATGACGCCCGAAATCAAATACGACTTCACCACACTCAACGGCCGCGCTTTCTATTACTACTGCTACGGCGCTGCCGTGAGCGAAGTGGAAATTGACACGCGCACGGGCGAGTGGTGGCTCAAGGCCGTGGACATCGTGCATGACGTGGGCCGCAGCATCAACCCGGCACTCGACAAAGGCCAGATCGAAGGCGCCTATGTGCAAGGCATGGGCTGGCTCACCATGGAAGAGTGCATCTGGGACAAGAAGGGCAAGCTGCTCACGCATGGCCCCAGCACCTACAAAATTCCCGTGGCGGGCGACATCCCCGAGCACTTCAATGTGTCCCTGTTCGACAACGCCAACTTGAAGCCCACGCCTTTCAACAGCAAGGCCACGGGCGAGCCACCGTTGATGTTGGGCTTGTCCGCTTTCTTCGCCTTGCGCGATGCGGTGGCTGCCAGCGCTGACCACAAGGCGGTGGTGCACATGGACGCACCGGCCACGCCTGAGCGCATCTTGATGGCGTGCGAAGCCGTCAAGGCCAAGGCCGCGGCTTAACTCCTAAGTGCCACGTCACACGGCTGAGTTACTGAACCAACTCCAACATGCCGATGGCGTGTTGGTGTCGGTCGACAGCGTGCAGGGCTCTGGCCCGCGCGAGGTGGGCGCTTGGATGGCGGTGTTCCCGCAGACTTTGGTGAACACCATTGGCGGCGGGCACCTGGAGTTTCAGGCGATCACCGAGGCGCGTGCTTTGTTGTCGAAGCCAGCGCATGTCAACGCGCCATCCGCCAACGGCAGCTTTGCATCAGCCCTCACTCACGAAGACAACGCACTCACCACCCGCTATGCGCTTGGTCCTGCCTTGGGCCAATGCTGCGGCGGCGTGGTGCATTTGAAGTTCGAGCGCATCAGCGCTGCCGATGCACCCACACTCAAACAACGCTTGCTGGCCAATGGCGAACCGCTCGCACTGTTTGGTGGCGGCCATGTGGGCCGTGCCTTGGTGAATGTGCTCAGCACCTTGCCCTACAAGGTGCAATGGGTGGACAGCCGCGACGAAATCTTCCCCGCACAGTTGCCACCCAATGTGGTGTGCGAGCACTCCGACCCCGTGCATGCGGCTGTGGCCGATTTGCCCAGCGGTGCAAACGTGCTCATCATGAGCTTCAGCCACGCAGAAGATTTAGATGTCGTTGCCGCATGCCTGAAGCGCCAACGCCTGCACGGCGATTTAAAGTTTGTGGGCTTGATTGGCAGCAAAACCAAGTGGGCCACGTTTCAGCATCGCCTCGAAGCCAAGGGCTTCACCCCGCAAGAGTTGGCGTTTATCACTTGCCCCATCGGCGTGAGCGGCATCACAGGCAAAGAGCCTGAAGTCATTGCGGTGTCGGTGGCGGCGCAGTTGTTGCAGCAACGCTGAGGTTTGTATGCAAGGGGCCACGCCCCATTTCTAGAATGAATTGAACAAGGCATGCCTATTGCATGGTTTGTTTCAGTTGCTCACGTTCTAGAAAAGGTCTGCACATGAAAACAATCGCCATCATCGGCGGCGGCATCACCGGTGTGACTACCGCGTATGCCTTGGCCAAACGCGGCTTTGCCGTGACCTTGTTTGAACGCCACCGCTACGCCGCGATGGAAACCTCGTTTGCCAACGGCGGCCAGCTCTCGGCCTCGAACGCTGAGGTGTGGAACAACAGCGCCACCATCCTCAAAGGCCTCAAGTGGATGCTCAAAAGTGATGCGCCGCTCTTGGTCAACCCTGCACCGACTTGGCACAAATTGTCTTGGTTCGCCGAGTTCATCGCGGCCATGCCCCATTACGAACGCAACACCATCGAGACCGCGCGCATGGCTGTGGCCGCGCGTGAGCACTTGTTTGCATGGGCATCAGCAGAGGGCATCGATTTTGACCACAAGCGCGAAGGCATCTTGCACATCTACCGCGACAAAAAAGGCTTTGATCACGCAGGCAAGGTGTCGGTCATGTTGGCCAAAGGTGGTTTGCCACGCCGCGCTGTGACACCTACCGAGATGAAAGCGATTGAACCCACGTTGGCTGGCACGTATTACGGCGGTTACTTCACCGAGAGCGATTCCACGGGCGACATTCACAAGTTCACCCACGGTTTGTCGTTGGCAGCCGCACGCTTGGGCGTGCGTACGCTGTACGGGCAAGACGTGACACACGTCAGCACCCATGGCCAGCAAGCCGTGATCACCGTAGGCGAGGGCGCAGCCCAAACCGTGCATGCCTTTGATGGCGTGGTGGTGTGCGCCGGTGTGGCCAGTCGCCACTTTGCCGCGCAATTGGGTGACCGTGTGAACATTTACCCCGTCAAGGGCTATTCCATCACCGTGAACTTGCGCGATGAAGCCAGCCAAGCTGGCGCACCGAATGTGAGCTTGTTGGATGACGAAACCAAGCTTGTCACCAGCCGCTTAGGCGCGGACCGTTTCCGTGTGGCGGGCACCGCCGAGTTCAACGGCATAGACCGCGACATTCGTGACGACCGCATTCAGCCGCTGATCAAGTGGGTTGAACAATGCTTCCCCCACATCAACACCCGCTCGGTCGTGCCGTGGGCAGGCTTGCGCCCCATGATGCCCAACATGATGCCGCGCGTGGGCAAGGGTGTTGCGCCCAATGTGTTCTACAACACGGGTCATGGTCATTTGGGTTGGACGCTGTCGGCCATCACGGCGGACATGGTGGCGGAGGTTGTGGCGGCAGCTGCGACTTAATCGTCGCTAGGGTTTGCCCCGAAACATTCGTCTTTGTTTGGCGACAAATTTTGTATACACTTTGTATCACCTGTCGCAGCGGAGCAAGGCGGTCATCAGCCTTTGTTCGCGACCCTCGTGTCATTCACAGCGCCCGCAGTGGTGAATGGCAAATTGCATCAAGTGACTGAGGTCTCGACATGGACGCATATTTCTTAGACTGGGCCAACCTGCTGTTGCGTTGGGTGCACGTCATCACCGCCATTGCATGGATTGGTTCTTCGTTTTACTTTGTCTTCTTAGACAACAACCTCATCAAACCCAACTCACCTGACCTGCTGGAAAAAGGTGTGGACGGCGCGATGTGGGCGGTGCACGGCGGCGGTTTTTACAACCCGCAAAAGTACATGGTGGCCCCGAAGAAGATTCACACCAAGCTGCATTGGTTTTATTGGGAAAGCTATTCCACCTGGCTCACCGGTTTTGGTTTGTTCACCGTGCTGTACCTGTGGAACGCGGGCACGTTCTTGATTGACAAATCACTCATGGACTGGTCGCCCGCAGCGGCCATCACAGCGGCGCTGAGTTTCTTGGTGGCGTTCTGGTTGATTTACGACGCGGTGTGCCGCGTGTTTGGTTTCCGCGAAAACGGCGAGCGCATTGTGGCCCTGACCATGATTGTGGTGGTGGCCTTTGCCGCTTGGTTGTCGTGCCAGTTGTTCGCAGGCCGTGCCGCCTTCTTGTTGGTGGGCGCGATGATTGCCACCGCCATGAGCGCCAACGTGTTCTTCTGGATCATCCCAGGCCAACGCAAAGTGGTGGCTGCCATGACCTCGGGCGTGGCGATGGACCCCAAAGAGTTGGCCACACACGGCAAGCGCGGCAAGCAACGCAGCGTGCACAACACCTACTTCACGTTGCCCGTCATCTTTGCGATGCTGAGCAACCACTACAGCTTTCTCTACACCCACGAAAATCACTGGATCATCTTGGTGATGATGATGTTGGCGGGTGCTTTGATTCGCCAGTTCTTCGTGCAACGCCACGGCTACCACTTGGGCCGCGCCAAGAACCCGCTGCCGTTTGCGATTGCCGGTGTGGTGCTGTTGCTCAGCGTGATTGTGTGGATGCGTCCTGCACCCTCTACGTCTGCGCCCGTTGCTGTGAACGTGAGCCCTGTGACTTATGCTGAAGTGAGTCAAGTGTTTGCCCAACGTTGCTACATGTGCCACGGCGAACAAGTGCAAATGAAGAACGTGCGCTTTGAAACGCCTGAGGGTGTCAAACAACATGCCTTGGGCATTTACCAACAAGCGGTGGTCACCAAGCAAATGCCGATGAACAACGCCACAGGCATCACCGAAGATGAGCGCGCATTGATCAAGCGTTGGTACGAGGCAGGAGCCGCGCTGAGATAATCAGCGCCTATGAAATTACGCCTGATGCTGGCATTCGCCAGCACACTTTTTGGGGTTGCTGCGCAAGCAGATGAAGTGACGGTCGCTGTTGCCGCCAACTTCACAGCCCCCATGCAAAAAATCGCTAAGGCGTTTGAGCAAGACACGGGACACAAAGCCCAAGTGGCCTTTGGCGCGACGGGTAAGTTCTATGCGCAAATCAAAAACGGTGCGCCATTCGCGGTGCTGCTGGCTGCAGATGATGAAACCCCTGCGCGTTTAGAAAAAGAAGGCCTCGCTGTGGCAAGCACGCGCTTCACCTACGCGACGGGTCGTCTCGCGCTGTGGAGCAAACAAGCCAACTTAGTGGACGACAAGGGTGACGTGTTGCACAGCAACCGTCTTGAAAAACTCGGTATTCTTAAGATTGCGATAGCCGACCCCAAGCTCGCTCCCTACGGCGTAGCGGCAATGCAAGTGATGCACAAGCTGGGTGTATTGCCCGTTGTCACGCCCAAGCTTGTGTACGGCGAAAGCATTGGCCAGACCTATCAATTCGTCAGCACCGAAAACGCACAGCTTGGCTTTGTGGCCTTGTCGCAAATCTCAATCGATGGACGTATCACCCAAGGCTCTGCGTGGGTCGTGCCGCAAAGCATGCACACACCGCTGAAGCAAGACGTCGTGCTGCTCAATGCAGGCAAACACAATGCAGCCGCACACGCGCTGTTGAAATACCTGCAAGGCGACAACGCCAAAACCATCATCACTCGCTATGGCTACGCCCTGTAAAGTGTGGACATGAATTTAAGCGCCGAAGATTTCCAAGCCATTGCGTTAACGCTGCAACTCGCTAGCGTCACCACGGTGCTGCTGCTGTTGCTGGCCACACCCGTGGCGTGGTGGCTGGCACACACGCGCTCGGTTTGGCGTGCGCCTGTGGCATCACTCGTGGCGTTGCCTTTGGTGTTGCCGCCCACAGTGCTGGGTTTTTATTTGTTGGTGGCGCTCGGGCCGAACGGTCCGATTGGGCAGTTCACGCAATGGGCGGGATGGGGCACCTTGGCGTTTAGCTTTTGGGGCTTGGTGTTGGGCTCTGTCGTCTATTCGTTGCCGTTCGCGGTGCAGCCCTTGGTCAATGCTTTTGAAGCCATGGGCCCGCGCCCGATGGAAGTGGCTGCCACTTTGCGAGCTAGCCCATGGGATGCCTTCTTCACTGTGGCCGTGCCCCTGGCCAAACCCGGCTTTGTGATGGCCGCCATGCTGAGCTTTGCGCACACCGTTGGCGAGTTTGGTGTGGTGCTGATGATCGGTGGCAACATCCCTGACAAAACGCGTGTGGTGTCCACCCAAATTTATGGTCACGTCGAAGCGATGGCATATTCACAAGCGCATGGCTTGGCCGGTGTGATGTTGGTGTTCTCGTTTGTGGTGTTGTTGGGTCTGTCGTGGTTCAACCGACGCTCTACGCGTCATCCAAATACGCGTCATCAAAAGGCGGACGCATGAACATCCACTTGCAGCTAGATATTGCGCGTGCCGACTTTGATATGTCGATCGATGTGCAGTTGCCTGCACACGGCATCACGGTCATCTATGGTCCTTCGGGTTGCGGAAAAACCACCTTGCTGCGATGCGTGGCGGGCTTAGAGCCATCGGCGCGTGGCCGCGTGCAACTGGACCACGAGGTGTGGCAAGACGACGGTCTTCATGGCGGAAAAGGTGTGCGCCTGCCCACGCACCAACGCGCCTTGGGCTATGTGTTTCAAGAAGCGTCCTTGTTTGACCACTTGGATGTGGCGGGCAACTTGGCCTATGGCCACCAACGTGCTGAAAAAGGCAGCCGCAACGCAATGAGTCAAGCCGTGCAGCAACAAACTATCGAACTGCTGGGCATTGGTCATTTGCTTAAGCGCCGCAGCCAAGAACTGTCGGGTGGCGAGCGCCAACGCGTGGCCATTGCCCGTGCCTTGGTCACGCAGCCGCGTTTGTTGTTGCTCGATGAACCCTTAGCCGCGTTGGACCATGCGCGTAAACAAGAAGTGTTGCCGTGGCTCGAAAAACTGCGTGACGACTTGAACATCCCCATGCTCTACGTCACCCACGCGGTCGACGAAGTGGCCCGCTTGGCTGACACGCTGGTGGTGATGAACGAGGGCCGTGTGCAAGCCAACGGCCCCGTGGCCGAGGTGCTGACACAAGCCGAGCTGCCCGTGGTGGTGGGCGACGATGCTGGTGCATTGCTGACGGGCATCGTTCTCAACATCGACACCCAATGGCACTTGGCTCACGTAGGCTTTGCGGGGGGTGCGCTGTGGGTGCGCGACAGTGGCTTAGCAATTGGCCAAACCGTGCGCCTGCGCGTGCTGGCCCGTGATGTGAGCGTGACCTTGGCACAAGCCACACACACCAGCATTCAAAACCATGTGCCCTGCGTGGTGGACGCTATCACGCCAGATGCGCACCCTTCACAAACCCTGCTGCGTTTGCGTTGTGGCGACACTGTGTTGCTAGCGCGTGTCACGGCGCGTGGTGTGCATGAGCTGGGCTTGCAGGTGGGCATGCCTGCGTGGGCGCAGGTGAAGTCGGTGGCGCTCGTTAAATAAACGCAAGCGTTGGTGTTCTTGCAGGCTTAGGCGGGCCAGCAAAATTGTGGAATATCCATAAGTAACGTATGTGTTACCATTAACATGCCAATCAAAGTAGAAGAGTACCTTCGCGAGGACGCCTCAAGTCCTTACAAAACCTGGTTTGACAGCCTGCCCGCGCAAGCCTCTGCCAAGGTGACGGTGGCCAAGATATTGACAAGGCAAAGGTTTTGTTGGCGGAGTACAAAGCTCGAAAAAAGCAACAGAGGTAAACATGGCACTGACCAGAAATTTCAAAGAAACTGTCATTCAACGCGTGCAGGCTGATGCAGCGTTTGCGCAAGCTTTGCTGGATGAAGCGGCCACTATGTTTTTGAACGGCGAGCCAGAAACCGCACGCCTTATCTTGCGCGACCTCGTCAACGCCACCATTGGGTTTGAGCAGCTCGCCACGCTGACGCATAAACCTAGCAAGAGTTTGCATCGCATGTTGTCGCCCACGGGCAACCCGAGTATGGATAACTTGGCTGCTATCTTTTTGGCAATTCGCGAGAAGCTGCAAGTGAGCTTGTCTGCCCACTCAGTAGCGTTTTAAAACCACCAAGCTACCGCTTGCGGAATCACCACCGCACCCACAATGCCATGCAGGCCCATGCCTAGGCTGGCGTAAGCCCCTGCTTCGGGGTGCACGCTGAACGCGCGTGAGGTGCCTATGCCGTGCGCGGCCACGCCTAGTGCAAAGCCCCGTTGCCACCATTGCGTGACACGCAAAGCATCCAACACGTAGCGGCCCAACACCGCACCCAAGATGCCGGTGCTCACGGCAAAGATGGCGGTCAAGGTGGGCGATGCTTGCACGCGTTCGGCAATGCCCATCGCAATCGGGGCAGTGACCGACTTGGCCACCAAACCGCGCACCAACGATTCGTCCACACCCAGCCAACGCGCCATGCCCACCGCGGTGAAAACGGATGTCACGCCACCCGCCACCAGCGACAGCAGCAACACCCCCATGCGCCCCTTGAGCGAGGCAAACCCTTTGTAGATCGGAATGGCCAGCGACACCGTGGCCGTGCCCAGCAAGAAGTGCACAAACTGCGCACCTTCGAAATACTTGGCATACGGCATGTCGAGCACGCTGATGCTGAACGTGACCACCACCACCGCACTCAGCACCGGGTTAGCCAGCGGATTGCGTTGGCTGCGCTCATACAAGGTGAGGCCCAGCAAATATGCACTCAGCGTCAGCACCAAAGCCAGAAGCGGGCTGCCCGAGAGGTACACCCAAATCTCAGAGATGGGTGGCAAGTGCGTTTGAAATTCGTTACGCATCAGTCGAATCCTTTTTGGCCAACACCTTGAGCAAGCCTGCCGTCACCGCCACCGTGGCCAGCACACTCACCACCAGCGCCGCGCTGATGGCCCATGCGTTGGCCTGCAACACGGGCAAGTAAAGCACCACGCCTACCGACGCGGGAATGAACAACAACCCCAAGTGCTGGAGGATGCTGCCGCCCACCAAATCAATCGTCGCAGGCACGTGGCCGCGCACGCTCAGATACACCAGTAACAACACCAAGCCCAACACGGGACCGGGGATGAAGGGCAGGGCGAACTTGGACACCAGTTCGCCGAGGGCTTGGAAGATGAAGAGTTGGACGAGGCCTTGGATCATGGTCTGAATTTAGACAACGGTTGTGATGTGAATACCCGATCAGGTTACGTTTGGGAGTAGTTCATGGATGGCTTCCCAAATCGCAAAGTGGTTCAAGGAAATAACCTACCGATTCGAGTGCCAAGCGAATTGCTTGCGCCGTTGCCACCGCTTCGGGGCCGTCGCCATGGACGCAGATGCTGTCGATCTGACACGGCAGATGAAGGCCGTTGGCTGTCACGATGGCGTTGGCGTTGAGCATACGCAGCACATGTTCTACGCATGCTTGGCTGTCGTGAATCACCGCCCCCTCGCGGGACCGAGGTGTGAGTTGCCCATCATCTAGGTAGGTTCGATCTGCGAATACTTCATACCGAACAGGTTGGCCAGCGTCTTCTGCGACTTTTGCGAGGATGGAGTAGGCTGGCGCGAGCAAGATCATGGCAGGATCTAACTTACGTAAAGCGTTCACTACCGTGGACGCCACCGTCTCATCCGCACATGCAACATTGTGCAAGGCACCGTGTGGTTTCACATGGGTGACACGTCCACCTTCTGCTGCAGCGATGGCTTGCAATGCACCGATTTGATAAAGCAGGGTCGCTTCCAAATCCTTGGCGGACATCTGCATCACGCGTCTTCCAAAGCCTTGAAGATCAGGGTATGAAGGATGTGCACCAATGCTCACGCCTTGGGCAATTGCTTGGCGGACAGTTTCTTGCATGACGGTGGGGTCACCTGCGTGGAAGCCGCAAGCGACGTTGGCGCTTTTGACAACCTGAAGTAGTGATCGGTCGTCGCCCATTTTCCAAGCGCCAAAGCTTTCGCCCAAGTCGGCATTCAGGTTGATACGAGGAGTTGTCATCGTCATGGTTCCAATCAAAGTTCTGCGCGCAACATGCCACTCACAAGGTTGCAGTTGTAAAGCGATTGTTCATCAATGAACCCAGGTGGCAAAAAAGATTCACGTGTCGCCAGCCATTGCATCCATGATTGGCGTTGTTCGTGTAGTGCTTGCTTCGCCTGAGCGTTTGTCACGCTTTGGAAGCGTAGCCGAGATCCTGGTTTCATATGTGCGAGCTTGGGTAGATCTGCCTGAATCACGGTGGCAATTTTTGGATAACCACCCACCGTCTGGCTGTCGGCCAACAACACAATGGGTTGCCCATTGGCAGGCACTTGAATGGCTCCCGGTGTGACCGCATCAGAGACGATATCAGCCGCAGCCGCGTTGATGTGGGCTAAGGCCGTGCCACGTAGTCTCAGGCCCATGCGATCTTGTTCAACCGTCGCCTCCCATTCCTCGTTTTGAAACGAAGCAATTGACTCTGGTGAAAAGTGATCCTGCTGCGGCCCCAGAATGACACGTACAGGACCCGCTTGGTGTGTCCATGCTTGAGGGTTACGCCACTCACGGAAGTCTGAAACGGCCCAGGTGCTGCAAGGCAACACATCACCTGGACGGAATGCGCGTCCCAGCAACCCATCCAGCCCCGCGCGCCAATAGCTTGATCGACTACCGAGTTGTGTGGGTAGTCGCAGGCCGCTGGCCACTGCCAGATAAGCGCAACCTGTTTCGGCGATGCCCAGTGTCAATCGGTCGCCTGTTTGTAGGGTGGCGCTTTGCCAAGCGGGCAAGGCGGTGATTGTTCCGTCTTGGCTTAACCATTTCGCACCAATGGCTCCTGTGAGTGCGATGCGCACTGGCCCCGACTTGATGCGGAGTTCGGTGCCCATGCCGCGTAATTCCAGCACGGCTTCGCCGCCCGCGTTTCCCACCAAAGCATTGGCAGCTTCTGCCAAGGGTGTATCCAGCCACCCAGACAAAGGAATGCCTTCATGGCGGTGTCCTGCGCGTCCTCGGTCTTGGACGGTGGTGCCAATGCCAGGCTGCAGGATCTCGATCATCCCTTGAGACGTTTGGTTCATGGCACATCTCCTGCAGAACGAAATGCGTCGCGCCGTAATTCCCCGCTGCTGCATTGCGAGAGAAGATGTTCGTACTCAGCTTTGTCAATGGCATACCAACTGACCATGTCGCCAGCTGCCAGCATGGCAGGTTGGTCGATGTGGTGTGGATCAAACAACTGAACAGGGGTTTTGCCAATTAAGTTCCAGCCCCCTGGACTTTCCCAAGGATAGACCGCGCACATTTCTCCTGCAATCGCAATCGAGTTGGCAGGTACGCGCTGGCGAGGGCTTGTGAGTCGGGGCATGGCCAGTTCAGGTGGTAGGCCTCCCATATAAGGAAAACCAGGCAAAAAACCAATCATGTAAACGCGAAATGAGGTATCCAACATGCGTTGAATGAGTTGGTCTTCGTGGATGTCTTTTGCCTGTGCCCAAGTAGACAGGTCGGGTGCAAAACTTGGATCGAAGCATGCGGGTAAGCGCCAGTGTTTGCCCTGGATCGTCTGCAGTTGGCTGTTCTGTGCAAGCGCCAATAGCTGTGTGGCGAGTGCATCAGCATCTACGGTGTGTGCAGAAAAGTGAACGGTGAGAGAGCGAAACGTGGGCACGACATCTGTGATGGCTGCAAACAGCGGATCATCTAGGCGCGCTTGCGCGATTCGGTCTGCGAAAGCCATCACTTGTGCATTCAGTTCGGTGCTGATGCGCGTGCCAAATTCCACCGTCCATGCGCTGTCACCAAGTGCCAAGAGTCGTGTCGTCATATGCCGGATTTGTTCTACTCACAGCGATGCGGCAGACCGCGCGGCTTGGTCGTAGACGCCAGAGAGTACGCGTAGCAGTCTGGCCAATTCGCCAATGTCCCGATTGAGAGCCTCATCAGCTTTCAATGCATCGATGAGACAACTCTCACGAATCTCACGGTAGCGCTGCACGTATTCGTTTCCTGCTGCTGTGGAGGAGTAGGTCACCTCTTTTCCGCTCTTGCGTGAGACGACAACACCCAGCCCTTGGAGCTTTTTGAGCGAGTAGTTAATGAGGTGCGTGTCTTCCACATTCATGATGAAGCAGATGTCGGACAAACGTTTGTCTCGTGCTCTGTGTGAGACATGGTGAAGCACCAACACATCTAGTGGGGTGAGGTCTTTCAACCCAGCGGCTGACATGCAATGGATGATCCATCGGTGAAATGCATTTCCTGCAACGATCAAGCCGAATTCGAATTCACTCATTTCGGCACTTCGAGGCGACACCAGGTGCGACGATGAGACGATCGGCAGGCTGGGTTGTTCTTCAGTGTTCCGTTTTTTTGCCATACATGTCCTCTGGTTGCTTGCTAGGCGTGTGATGCATTTGCAGCCATCATAAAATCAAATTGTCGACAAATTGTCAACGATTGGGGAATATACCTATGATGAATCGTTGATAAAAAGGTAAATTCAATCCGTCATAACTTAACTACTGATTGGAGATGTTTCATGAAGCGCAAGTATCTTTCTCTCGCTGCTTTGGGTCTAGCAAGCTGTCTCACCGCTGGACTTGTCCAAGCCCAGACCAAATGGGATTTGGCTTCAGCCTATCCAGCTAGTAACTTCCACTCCGAAAACTTGATGCAGTTTGCCAGCGATGTGGAAAAAGCAACAGCAGGCAAGCTCAAAATCACCGTGCATTCAAACGCTTCGTTGTTTAAGGCAACAGAGATCAAGCGCGCAGTCCAAGGTGGACAGGCACAGGCCGGTGAAGTGATTCAAGCCAGTTTGCAAAATGAATGGCAGATCTACGGCGCAGATGGCCTGCCGTTCTTGGCGGACAGCTACGACGAATCAGTCAGACTGCAAGCTGCACAGCGTCCTATGGTTGACAAGAAATTGGCCGATCAGGGCTTGGTTTATCTCTATGCGGTGGCATGGCCGCCTCAGGGCATCTTCACCAAAAAGCCCATTGCCGCCGCCGCTGATCTCAAGAGTGTCAAATGGCGTGCATACAGCCCGGCCACTGCGCGTATCGCTGATTTGGTGAAGGCGCAACCTGTGACAGTACAAGCAGCAGAGCTCTCCCAAGCTTTGGCAACAGGCGTGGTCGAGGCGACCATGACGTCAGGCGCTACAGGTGTTGACAGCAAGCTTTATGAGCACCTCAAGTATTACTACGATGTTCAAGCTTGGCTTCCCAAGAATATGGTGATCGTGAACCGCAAAGCATTTGATGCCTTGGACAAAGCGACCCAAACCGCAGTCATGAATGCAGCAGCTGCAGCAGAAACGCGTGGCTTGGCTGCGAGCAAACGTGTGGACACTGAATCAAAAGCCAAACTCAAGGCCAACGGCATGCAAGTGCTTGAGCCATCTGCCCAGCTCAAAGCAGATATGAAACAAGTGGGTGACACGATGCTCACGGAGTGGCTGGAGAAGTCCGGCGCAGATGGCCAAGCATTGCTGGCTAGCTACAAGCGTTGATCATGAGCGTCGCAAACTCGACACAACCATCTAGGCTGCGACGCAGCTTAGATGGGCTGTATGCACTGGGAGGTGCTATCTCCTCTCTTTGTGTTTTGATTATTTTGTTGCTCATGGTCGGCGCGTCTTTGGGACGTAGCCTTGATTGGCGCGTCTCTTGGATCAATGACGTGGTGTCATGGTTATGTGCGGCCGCAGCTTTTTTTGGCATGGCCTACAGCTTTAGAAACGGTGACTTTGTGCGAGTGACCTTGTTGCTTGAAAAAGTGTCTCCGCGAACCAGGCATTGGCTTGAAGTTGTTTCTTTGGCAACGGCGAGCGTGGCCATTTGCTATCTGAGTTTTTGGGCTGCACGCTTCACCTATCAGAGCTGGGAATTCAACGACATTGCAGGCAACATGGTTGCGATTCCGCTATGGATTCCACAACTTAGTTTTGTGATTGGGGCTGCAATTTTGCTTGTGGCTGTTGTGGATGAGTGTGTCTGCGTTTTGCGTGGCGGCAAGCCTAGCTACGTGGTCCGTGTGGAAGAACGCCATGCACGTGGTGATTTTTCCGAGGAGTTGTGATGAGCTTGCTTGAAATTGGCGGATTGTTGCTGCTGTTGATGTTGTTGATGCTGAGCGGTGGTGTTTGGATCGCGATGACGCTAGCCATTGTGGGTTGGGTCGGTCAGGCTTTCTTCACCAGCACTGAGCCAGGCATGAACCTTTTCACCGCTTTTTGGGAAACCACAGCGAGTTGGGAACTCGCGGCTTTGCCGCTGTTCATCTGGATGGGTGAAATTCTGTATCGCACACGTTTGTCTGAGCAAATGTTTGATGGCTTGGCGCCATGGCTGAACCGCATACCAGGTCGTCTGATGCACACCACCATTTTGGGATGTGGCATTTTTGGCTCGGTCTCGGGTTCTTCTGCGGCAACTTGCGCAACGATTGCCAAAGTCGCGTTGCCCGAATTGGAGCGACGTGGCTATGACAAAGGACTGGCACTGGGGTCACTCTCAGCCGCAGGCGGTCTTGGCATTTTGATTCCGCCATCGATCACGATGGTTGTTTATGCGGTGGCTGCTGATGCCAGCGTGATTAGACTTTTCTTGGCAGGTTTTTTACCTGGCTTTTTGTTGATGGGCTTGTTCTCTGGTTACATCGCTTGGTGGAGTATTCGACACCCCGACCGCGTTCCTCCGCCTGAAGCCCCGACGACATTTGCCGAAAAACTACGCCGCTCAGGCAGTCTCATCCCATGTGGTTTGCTGATTGTGTTTATCGTTTGGGTGCTGGTGAGCGGCTTAGCGACGGCAACCGAATGTGCCGCTTGGGGTGTTGTCGGATCACTGGCCATTGCCGCTGCTGGACGCAGCTTGACTTGGGAAAATTTTTGGGCAGGCCTTGCTGGTGCCACACGCATCAGCTGCATGATCATGTTCATTTTGGCGGGCGCTGCGTTTCTCACAAAAACAATGGCCTTCACAGGTATTCCGCGTGAATTGGCCGAGTTTGTACAAAGCCTGAATCTTTCCCCCTTCGGATTGATTGCCGTGTTGGTGGTCATTTATCTCGTACTAGGCACGGCCTTGGACGGTATTTCGATGATTGTGCTGACCAGTGCTGTTGTACTGCCCATGATTCAAAAGGCAGGTTTTGATTTGGTGTGGTTTGGCATCTTCATCATCATGCTGATTGAAATTGCAGAGATCACGCCGCCGGTTGGTTTTAACCTGTTCGTGTTGCAAAACATGACAGGGATCGACAGCAATCGAATTGCACGCATGACGCTGCCATTTTTTGGTTGCATGATCTTGGCCATTGTTCTCATCACGATTTTTCCAGAGATCGTCACCAGTGTGCCTAACTGGGTTATGGGCCAAGAGGTTTAAGTGAATTTGATGCACGCCAAGATTTAATTGAAATCTTGGCGTGTTTCTTACCGTCTGGCCAACTGCATCGCCAGCTGGTTATGCCGCTCAATCAACGGCCCCATATCCACCGTTGCAATCTCACCCTTGCGCACCACCACGCGGCCATTGACGATGGTGTAGTCCGCGTTGTCGCTGGCGCATAACAGCAGTGCACCCACGGGGTCGTGCACTGCGCCGCCGGCCATGCTGAGTGTGTCGGTGCGAAACATGGCGATGTCGGCGCAGTAACCTGGCTTGATTTGTCCCAGCTCGTGCGCGCGGCCTAGTACTTCTGCGCCGCCACGTGTGGCCAGACGCAGCGCGTCGCGAGGTGTCATGTCGGATGGTCCAAGGTCGCAGCCAAACACGGTGCGTCCGTCTTCCACGCGCGGCGCTTCTAGTGCGCGGCCCACACGCGCGAGCAGCATGGCTTGACGGGCTTCGTTCAACAAGTGTGCCGCGTCGTTGCTGGCGCTGCCGTCTACGCCCAAACCAATGGGCACACCCGCGTCCAGCATTTTGCGCAAGGGCAAGATGCCGCTGGACAGACGCATATTGCTGCACGGGCAGTGGGCGATCCCCGTGCGCGTGCGTGCAAATAAATATGTGCCTTCGTCGTCCAGCTTCACGCAGTGGGCGTGCCACACGTCGTGGCCCACCCAGCCTAGGTCTTCGGCGTATTGCGCGGGTGTGCAGTTGAATTTTTCTTTGGTGTACGCAATGTCGTGGTCGTTCTCGGCCAAGTGCGTGTGCAGGCGCACCTTGTGCGCGCGGGCCAGTTTGGCAGCTTCACGCATCAGGTCTTGGCTCACGCTGAAGGGCGAGCAGGGGGCCACGGCCACGTGCGTCATCGCCCCAAAACTGGCGTCGTGGTAGGTCTCAATCAGGCGCTGGGTGTCCTTCAAGATGAAGGCTTCTTTTTCCACCACGCGGTCGGGCGGCAGGCCGCCTTGGCTTTCCCCCACGCTCATGCTGCCGCGTGTGGCGGTGAAGCGCATGCCAATGGTGTGCGCGGCTTCAATGCTGTCGTCCAGTCGCACGCCATTGGGGTAGATGTAGAGGTGGTCGCTACTGGTGGTGCAGCCGCTCAGCAGCAGTTCGGCCATGGCCACTTGGTTAGACACCAACAACATCTCGGGCGTGAGGCCCGCCCAAATTGGGTATAGCCCTTTGAGCCAGCTGAACAGCTCGGCGTTTTGCACCTGCGGCACGGCGCGGGTGAGCGACTGCACCATATGGTGGTGCGTGTTGATGAGGCCCGGCACCACCACGTGGCGGCGTGCGTCAATCACTTCGTCGACTTGCTTCAGTAGCTCGTCGATGTTTTCAGTTGCAGGAATGATGCGTTCAATGCGGCCACCCTTCAGCAGCAGCGAGGCGTCATGGAGTTCGGTGTTCGCATCGTCTTGTGTGGCGATGCAGCGGGCGCGGTGGATGAGCAGGGTGGTCATGGACTTGTCCTTCGAAAAAATCAAACAAGTCGTGGCCGAGTCCCCTGGCTTTGCCGTTCACAAAGCTTGGGCGAGCACCACGTTGCCGCGCATCCCGGGCTTTTGCAGTGCTTTAGATTTTAAGCAGGCGCTTGGCCTCAGCCACCATCGCATCAGGCGTGATGTTGAAGAGTTTGTACAACTCGTCAGCAGGGCCAGACGCACCAAAGCCGGTCATGCCCACAAAACCGCCGTCAATGCCAAGGTAAGCATCCCAGCCTTGTCGCACCGCCGCTTCGATGCCCACGCGCACACCGGCACCCAACACGCTGCGTTGGTAGGCCGCGTCTTGCGCATTGAACAATTCCCAGCAAGGCATAGACACCACGGCAGTGCCCACGCCTGCGGCTTCGAGCTGTTCGCGGGCTTGCACGGCCAGCAACACTTCAGAGCCCGTAGCCAGCAAGGTCACTTGGCGAGGGCCGCAAGCGGCTTCGTGCAACACATAAGCACCTCGGCGCGTGAGGTTGTCAGTGGTGTGCGTGTGGCGCACCAAGGGCAATGATTGACGTGCAAACACCATGCTGACTGGGCCGGCTTGGTGTTGCAAAGCCAGCTCCCAACACTCGGCCGCTTCCACTGCATCGGCGGGGCGCATGACCCACATATTGGGCATGGCACGCAGGGACGCAATGATTTCCACGGGTTGGTGTGTGGGGCCGTTGCGGCCAATGCCAATCGAATCGTGGCTGAACACAAACTTCACAGGCAAGCCCATGAGCGCAGCCATGCGCATGGCGGGGCGCTCGTAATCGGCAAACGCGAGGTAGGTGACCGACAGTGGGATGACGCCGCCGTGTGCGGCCATGCCGTTGGTCATCGAGCCCATCGCATGCTCGCGCACACCGCAGTGCACATACGAGCCTGCGCGGTCTTGCGCATTGAAAGCAGTCAAGCCGCGCTTGTGGCTGGTGGGCGCTTCGAGGTCTGCGCAGCCCACCATGCGCTCGGGCAACACGGGGGTGAGCAGGTCGTTGATTTCAGCGGAGATGAAGATGCCGCTGGGTGCAGGTGGCGCTTGCAGCGCTTTTTGTTTGTAGTCCAGCAGCACCTGTTGCCAATGCGCGGGCAACTCGCCGCGCATGACGCGTTCAAACTCGGCGCGCTCATCAGCGGGCAGGGCGGCCACGCGGGTTTGCCAGGCTTGGTGTTCACCAGCGCTGCGTTGGCCTGCTGCGCGCCACGCCTGTTGCACGTCCGCAGGAATTTCAAATGGGCCATGCGTCCAGCCCAGCATGTCGCGTGCGGCTTGCGCGTCTTCCTCAAACAAGCGACCGCTGTGACCGCCTCGCTGGCCTTGCAAGCGTGCAATGCCTTTGGCAATCACAGTGCGACACGCCAGCATGGAGGGGCGTGGGTCTTTGCGTGCGGCATCGAGGGCCGCAGACACGGCCTCGATGTCGTGGCCGTCGAGTTCCACCACGTGCCAACCCGCCACGCGAAAGCGCTCGGCCACGTTTTCGCTGATGGACAGCTCGGTGCTGCCGTCGTCGGTGATTTGGTTGTCGTCCCACAGCAGCACCAGCTTGCCCAATTGCAAGTGGCCCGCCAGTGAAATCATTTCTTGGCCCACGCCTTCTTGCAGGCAACCGTCGCCCACAAACGCGTAGGTGAAGTGGTTGACCAAGTCCTTGCCAAAGCGGGCGTTCAGATACGCCTCGGCCACCGCCATGCCAAAGGCGTTGGCAATGCCTTGGCCGAGTGGGCCGGTGGTCACTTCAATGCCGTTGGCTTGATCATGTGGGCGCTCGGGATGGCCTTCGCACACCGAGCCCAGCACGCGAAAGCGCTGCACTTCTTCAATCGGAAATGCGGGGTAGCCCGTCAAATGCAACAGCGAATACAGCAACATCGAGCCATGCCCGTTCGACAACACCACGCGGTCACGGTCAAACCAGCCGGCGTCTTGTGGGTGGAACTTGAGGTGGCGGGTGTACAGCGCGGTGGCGATTTCGGCCATGCCCAGCGGCACGCCTTGGTGGCCTTCTTGGGCTTTGACGATGGCGTCAATCGAGAGAAAACGGATGGCGTGGGCCAGATTTTGTTGAGGGTGTGCGCTCATGGGTTGAGCACTTGCCGCGCTGGCTGCAAGTGCCTGTCTCCTGTGTTGTTGTAAGAGTGGTTGACGCAGATTTTTGCCAACCCCATACATGAGCGCAAGCGATGAATATTCAGGTTCAGATGAACCTAATTCAACCTTTTGAGATGGCCAAGGGTGATGCTTCTTCTTTGAGCCATTCCACAAAGCTCTTCACCTCAGGCCGCGACGCGTGCCGCGCGGGATAGACCATGAAGTGCGCTTGCACTTCGAGGCTGAGCTGTTCTTCAAACACGGGTTGCAGCTTGCCCCTGTCAATGAGGGACTGGCCCACGCTTGAACTCTCCAGCGCCACGCCGAGTTTTTGCACGGCTGCGTCCAAACTCATCATGGCGCGGTCAAAGCGCAGGCCCATGCGCTCGGGCCGCACGTCACCCCCAAAGCGGGTGAACCAATCGGGCCATTGCACCACGCTCACACTGGACTGAATCAATGGCACGCGCATCAAGTCTGCGGGTTCGTGCAGGGCATGGGTGCGGATGAACTCAGGGCTGGCCAGCGGCATGATGCGCTCGGTGAAGATGGCCTCGACTTCGAGGTTGGGCCAGTTGGGCATGCCATAGCGAATGTCGATGTCCATCTGCCCGAGCTGAAAGTCTGAATGCACATGCGAGGCCGACAACATGAGCGAAATGTTGGGGTGACGCTCGGCAAAACGGGCAATGCGCGGCATCAGCCACAGGCTGGCAAAACTCGGGCTGCTGTGCACATACAGGGTGTCTTGCACGCCGTGGCGCAAGTCTTCGGTGGCGGCGTTGATGGCCCCCAAGGCGCTGGCCACACGCTGCAGGTATTGCTGACCGGCGGGCGTCATTTCCACGCCACGCGCTGAGCGCTCAAACAAGCGCACATGCAGCAGGCCTTCGAGCTTGGCGACTTGGTGGCTGACGGCCGAAGGTGTCAGATGCAGCTCTTCGGCGGCCAGTGCAAAGCTCTTGCGACGGGCGATGGTTTCAAAGGCTTGCAGGGCGGCGAGTGGGGGGATCATGGCTGAAATCCGTTCAATTGTTGCGGTGCAACATGAATGAAATTGAATCGCCTGTGAGTTTATATCGTTTGTGCTCAAGCACAGCCTTGTCAAACAATCACGCCACTCGATCAACGCAATGCAATCAAACAAGGAGACAAGCATGCTACTCAAGGACAAAGTTGCCGTCGTCACAGGCGGCGCAGGTTTAAACGGTTTGGGCTTTGCCACCGCACGCATGATGGCAGCGCAGGGCGCCAAAGTGGTGATCCTCGATTTGGAAGTGGCCAACCCACAAGCTGCCGCTGCCCAACTGGGTGCAGCGCATTTGGGCTTGGTGGCCAACGTGACCGACAAAGCCTCATGTGAAGCGGCTGTGGCGCAAATCAAAGCCAAGTACGGTCGCATCGACATCTTGGTGAACAACGCTGGCATCACACAACCTGTGAAGTTTTTGGACATCACAGGCGCTGACTACGACCGCATCTTGGATGTGAGTCTGCGCGGCACGCTCTACGCTTCGCAAGCGGTGTTGCCATTGATGATTGCTCAAAACAGTGGCTCTATCGTTTGTATTTCTTCTGTGTCTGCCCAACGCGGCGGCGGCATTTTGGGCGGCCCTCACTACTCAGCCGCCAAGGCGGGTGTACTCGGTTTGGCTCGCGCCATGGCCCGCGAATACGGCGGTAACAACATCCGCGTCAACTGTGTGACGCCTGGATTGATTGCCACGGACATCAACAAAGGCAAGATTCCCGAAGACAAACGCCAAGCCATCTTGGACGGCATCCCCTTGGGTCACATTGGTGAGCCCAACGATGTGGCCGGTTGCGTGGTGTTCCTCGCCAGCGACTTGTCTAAGTACTGCACCGGTGTCACGCTCGACGTGAACGGCGGCATGTTGATTCATTGATACCCGGGCATAGACCCTTTTAAAAAACCATAGGAGACAAAACCATGAAAACGACTTCCCTCATTCGCCGCACCGTTCTAGCCACCGCCTTGCTCGCCGTCACTGGCTTTGCGTCTGCGCAAACTGTCAAATTGACTTTGGCGCACGGCAATCCACCGGATAACCCTCGCCACATTGCGTCGGTCAAGTTTGCTGAAACAGTGAAAGCCAAAACCAATGGCCGCATTGAAATTCAAGTGGCGCACTCCGCCCAGCTGGGTGACGACGCCGCGATGGTCACCGCCTTGCGCTCTGGCACGCTGGACTTCTCGGCCAACAGCCAAGGCGCGGTGTCTTCCACCGTGCCCGAGTTTGCGGCCTTGGGCATGCCTTTCTTGTTTGCCGATGTGCAAAAAGCGTGGACCGTGATGGACGGCGCCATTGGCAAAGAGTTGGGTGACAAAGCCGCGGCCAAAGGCATGGTGTTGTTGGGCTTGTGGGACAACGGCATTCGCCAAATGTCCAACAACAAGCGCCCCATCAAATCGCCTGCCGACATGAAGGGTCTGAAGATGCGCACGCCACCAGACGCGGTGACCGTGGACATCATGCAGTCCATGGGTGCTGATGCACAGCAAATCAAGTTCTCTGAACTCTATGTGGCCTTGCAACAAGGCGTAGTGGATGGTCAAGAAAACCCATTGACCAACATTGCATCCGCCAAGTTGTACGAAGTGCAAAAGTACATCTCTTTGTCTGGCCACAAGTACGAGTCCACCCCGTTCTTGATGAGCAAGCGCACCTGGGACCGCATGACACCTGCTGATCAAAAAGTGGTGACAGAAGCGGCAACGGAAGCGACACAACTGCAACGTCGTTTGAACAAAGAGGTCGATGACAAGTTGGTGGCCGATCTCAAAGCCAAAGGCGTTCAGATTGACACCATCGATCGCAAAGCCTTCATCGATGCATGTGCGCCTGTCTACACCAAGTGGACCACTGGCCCGATTGGTGAGTTTGTGACCCGCGTGGTCCAAGCTGCACGTTAATTTTTTCCTCAACCGGACCCGCTTTCAACAGCGGGTCCACAAGGTGTTGCCATGAATCCTTTTTTCAAAGCGGTGGACACGGCTATTTCTTGGTGGTGTCACGTTGTGCTGTACATCACCCTGTCCGTCGTGTTCTTCATCCTCAGTGTGAATGTGTGCCTGCGTTATGCGGCTGGCAGCAGTCTGTCTTGGGCGTCTGAGTTACCTGAACTGATGTTCCCTTGGATGATCATGTCTGGCGTGGTCATTGCCGCGCAACACGGTTCGCACATTGCTGTGGTGATGTTGACTCAAAAACTGGGCGCGGCTCGCCGCTGGGTGCTGACCGGTGCTTCACTGGTTGTGGTTGGTTTGTACTTGGGTTTGGCCTATACCGCTTGGCCTGTCTTTGAAATTGCTGCGGATGAGCGCTCGCCCATCATGCAAGTGCCTGGCTCTGTGAGCGTGGGCTGTTTGTTATTAGGTTTTGTGATGTTGGCCATCGTCACGCTGTGCCGTTTGCCCCAAGTGTGGCGCGGTGAAGAACACAACGAAATTGGAGCTGACGCATGACTCTCTTAATCATTGGTTTATTTATCACTGCGGCGCTGCTCTCAATTCCGATTGCACATTCGCTGGTGCTGGCGTCGGTTGCGGGTCTGTTCATCATTGACCGAGTGCCTGTGCACTTGGCGGTGGAGCAGATGATCACGCAAACACAAAGCTTTCCGCTGATTGCGATTCCCTTTTTCATGATGACCGGCGCACTGATGGTCAGTGGCAAGTTAGGCCAAAGTTTGGTCAGCTTGTTGACCATGATGATCGGTCGCGTACACGGTGGCCCTGCCCAAGTGGGCGTGTTGTCATCGACCATCTTTGGGGGGGTGTCGGGCTCTGCCGTGGCAGACGCATCTGCCATCGGCTCCATGTTGATTCCTTGGCTCAAAAAGTTGGGCTACCCCGCACCGTTTGCGGCAGGTACCTTGGCTGCCGCTGCGACCATTGACATATTGATTCCACCGTCGATTCCGATGATCGTCTACGCGCTGGTGTCTGGCGCGTCGATTGGTGCTTTGTTTGTCGCGGGTATCTTGCCCGGCTTGTTGATGTGCGGTGGTTTCATGCTGGTGTGCTACGTGCAGGGTCGTCGCCGTAACTTCCCACGCGACACCACGCCGTTTGAATGGGGTGCGTTCATGCATCAGCTGTTGCATGCAGGTCCAGCCTTGGCCATGCCTGTGCTGATCATCATCTTCTTGCGCTTTGGCATTGCCACACCGACTGAGGTCAGTGTGATGTCCACGCTCTACGCCTTGGTCGTGTCTGGCTTGGTGTACCGCGACCTCAACCTCACCAAGCTCAAAGCAGCGGCGGTGGAAGCAGGCATCTCCACAGGTGTGGTGCTGCTGATCATCATGGCTTCTAGCGTGGTGGGTTGGATCGTGACGTATGAGCAGCTGCCTGCAGCCTTCACGCTGTATGCCAAAGAAACGCTGCAAGAGCCTTGGCTCATCATCTTGGCCATGAACTTGATCATGTTGGCCACTGGCATGTTCATTGACTTGCCTGCTGCTGTGCTGTTGCTCACCCCCATGTTTGTACCGCTGGCCTCTGCGGTGGGCATGGACACGATTCAGCTGGGCATCATGATGATTGTGAACTTGTCCATTGGCTTGTATCACCCGCCCATTGGCACCACGCTGTTCATCACCAGCACCATCGCCAAAGTGCGCATTGGTGACGTGGTGGTGGAGTTGATTCCTTTCTATGCCGTAGCGATCACGCTGCTGCTGGGTTTTGCCTACTTGCCTTGGCTGACCCTGCGTTGATTTCACTTCTTTGACTGACACACACTATGAGTACCCTTCAAGAAATTGCCAGCTGCGCTTATCGCATTCGTCGTTATGCCTTGCGCATGGGCGAAGTGCAAGGCCAAGGCTATGTGGGCCAAGCTTTGGGCTATGCCGATGTGCTGGCGGTGGCCTATGGCCACGCGATGAACTTCCGTCCCAACGAACCCGAGTGGGAAGGGCGTGACCGCTTTTTACTCTCGCATGGTCACTACGCCATTGCAGCGTATGCCGCCATGATTGAGGCGGGCATCATCCCCGAGTCCGAACTCGAAACCTACGGCAGCGACGACAGCCGCTTGCCCATGTCGGGCATGGCCACGTACACACCCGGCATGGAAATGTCGGGCGGTTCGCTCGGTCAAGGTTTGCCCATCGCGGTGGGCATGGCTTTGGGGCTACGCCACCAAGGCAGCTCGGCTTTTGTTTACAACTCCATGTCCGACGGTGAGCTCGATGAGGGCTCCACTTGGGAAGCAGCCATGTCTGCCGCGCACCACGGTTTGGGCAACTTGATTTGCATGGTCGACATCAACAACCAACAAGCCGATGGCCCCTCCACCAAGGTCATGGGTTTCGAGCCGCTGGCTGACAAGTGGGCCTCGTTCGGTTGGCATGTGCAACGCGTCGACGGCAACCACTTGCCCGCCGTGCTACGTGCCTTTGACACCGCGCGTGCCTTGACAGATGCCAAACCCCGCGTGATCTTGTGCGACACCTTGATGGGCAAAGGCGTGCCGTTCTTAGAGACACGTGAGAAGAACCACTTCATCCGCGTTGACCCACCTGAGTGGCAACAAGCTTTGGAAGTGTTGGACGCCAACCGCCCGTAACAAATTCGGAAGAAAACATGAATGCTGTGACTGACAAAAAACCTCGGCTGACCACCTCAGCCATGATTGCTTCCATCGCGAGCGAAGGCCAGCGTGTGCAAGCCGCACCCTTTGGCAAAGCCTTGGTGGAATACGCCGCGAACCACCCCGAAGTGGTGGGCATGACTGCCGACCTCGCCAAGTACACCGACTTGCACCTGTTTGCACAGGCGCACCCTGAACGCTTTTTCCAAATGGGCATGGCCGAGCAGTTGCTCATGGGTGCTGCAGGCGGCATGGCCAAAACAGGTTTGGTGCCATTCGCCACGACCTATGCCGTGTTCGGCACACGCCGTGCGTATGACTTCATCCATCAAGTGATCGCTGAAGAAAACTTGAACGTGAAAATTTGCTGCGCCTTGCCTGGCCTCACCACCGGTTATGGCCCTAGCCACCAAGCCACCGAAGACTTGGCCATGATGCGCGCCATTCCCGGCTTGACCGTGGTGGACCCTTGCGATGCGCTCGACATCGAGCAAGCCGTGCCACAAATCGCCGCCCACCAAGGCCCTGTGTACATGCGCTTGTTGCGTGGCAACGTGCCGTTGGTGCTGGACGAATACAACTACAAGTTTGAGTTGGGTAAAGCCAAGATGCTGCGCGAAGGCAATGATGTGCTGGTGATTTCCAGCGGCTTCATGACCATGCGCACACTCGAAGTGGCCAAACAACTCGAAGCCGACAAGATCAACGTGGCGGTGTTGCATTGCCCCACCATCAAGCCGCTCGACGAGGCCACCATCTTGGCTGAAGTGCGCAAGCCTGGTCGCTTGGTCGTGGTCGCTGAGAACCACTCCGTGATTGGCGGTTTGGGCGAGGCGGTAGCGGGCCTGTTGCTGCGCGAAGGTGTTGTGCCAAGCAAGTTCCGCATGTTGGGCTTGCCGGATGCATTCTTAGATGCGGGCGCATTGCCCACCTTGCATGACCGCTACGGCATTTCGGCTGAGAAAGTGGCGGCTTCGCTCAAGGCTTGGTTGGCTTGAGTGACCGACGTGCGGGGTGCTGGTTCACTGTCGCCACTTTAACTCTGTTGACTTGCGCCTTCGCTCCAAACGCGTAAAGTGGCTCAGAACTTTTCGAAAGAGAGCCCATGAAGACCTACAAAATCGCATGCATCCCCGGTGACGGCATTGGCAAAGAAGTCGTGCCCGCTGGTCAGCAAGTGTTGCAAGCGCTGGCTGCTGCCAGTCACAAGTTTCAATTCGAGTTCACCAGCTTCGGTTGGGGTGGCGATTGGTACCGTGCCCACGGCGAGATGATGCCGCAAGACGGCCTAGAGGCTTTGCGTCCCATGGACGCCATCTTGTTTGGTTCAGCCGGCGACCCGCACATTCCAGACCACATCACGCTTTGGGGCTTGCGCCTCAAAATTTGCCAAGGTTTTGACCAATATGCCAACGTGCGTCCCACACGCATCTTGCCTGGCATTGATGCCCCGCTCAAACGCTGCAGTGCCCAAGATCTCGATTGGGTCATCGTGCGCGAAAACTCCGAGGGTGAGTATTCAGGCGTGGGTGGTCGTGCCCATCAAGGGCATCCCATCGAGGTCGCCACCGATGTGTCCATGATGACCCGCGCGGGCGTGGAGCGCATCATGCGCTACGCCTTCAAATTGGCGCAATCGCGTCCCCGCAAGTTGTTGACCGTGGTCACCAAGAGCAATGCCCAACGCCACGCTATGGTGATGTGGGATGAAATTGCCGTGCAAATCAGCCACGAGTTTCCCGATGTGACGTGGGACAAAGAATTGGTGGATGCCGCCACCGCACGCATGGTCAACCGTCCTGCGACCCTAGACACTTTGGTCGCGACCAATTTGCATGCTGACATCTTGAGCGACTTGGCTGCTGCATTGGCTGGCAGCCTCGGGATCGCCCCCACCGGCAACATTGATCCAGAGCGCCGCTACCCCAGCATGTTCGAGCCCATCCACGGTTCGGCCTTTGACATCATGGGCAAAGGTCTGGCAAACCCTGTAGGCACATTTTGGAGTTGTGTCATGCTGCTGGAGCACTTGGGCGAGCAAGCCGCTGCGGACAAACTGATGCATGCCATCGAGCAAGTCACAGCCAACGCCGCATTGCACACCGGTGACCTAGGCGGCAAAGCCACCACTGCGCAAGTGACGCAAGCCGTCTGTGCCCTGATGGCATGACCCCTTAAAACAGGAGACAACATCATGCGTTTGAATTTGCTTTTGCGATGGTCCATGGCTGCATCGGCTTTGCTAAGCGCCACTGCTTTTGCACAGCCTTGTCCTGATAAGAATGTGCAGTATTGGCAGGCCTTTCCACCGGGTGGCGAATCCGATTTGTCAGCGCGTCATCAACAAATGGTGTTGAAGAAAAAATGTGCTGCCATCGAAACCGTGGTTCAGTACAAGGCGGGTGCTGGCGGTGCATTGATGTGGACGCAAATGAACAGCTTGCCTGCCGATGGCGTCAATGTGGTCGGCATCAACTTGCCGCACATCGTGTTTCAGCCCATCGAAGGTCAAGTGCAATACAAAACATCAGATGTCACGCCTGTGTATTGGTTTCACTACACGCCTGATATTTTGGTGGTCCCTGTGGGCAGCCCCATCAAATCGTTTGCTGAATTCTTGGCTTCTGCCAAAAAAGATCCAGGCAAGCTGTCGCTGGGTGGCTCGGGTTTGAACTCTGCCAATCACGCCGCACACGAGCGTCTGAACGCTGCTTTTAATGTCAAAACCATTTACATCCCCTTCAAAGGCACAGGCGACATGACCACGGCTGTGCTGGGCAGCCAAGTGGATGGTGCCATCACGTACGTCCCTTTTGCAATCAACAACAAAGCGCGTGTCCGTCCTTTGGCTGTGGCGATGGAGCAGCGTCATCCTCTGATGCCCGATGTGCCTACTTTCAAAGAGTTGGGTGTGAACTGGATCGACGGCGCTTACCGTGGAATTGGCGTGCCAAAATCAACCACACCCGAGCAGCGCAAGCGTTTGTCTGAGCTGTGGGCCAACCTCAACAACGACCCCGAAATGAAAGAGCTTGCAGCAAAAAACGGTTTTGAATTGGTCAACATTGGCGTTGACCAAATGGATGCCTTCATGAAAGAACGCACCCAGATTTACACCGAAGGTGCAGCGCGTTTGGGGCTAGGCAAAAAGTGAGTTTTTTCTGACCTCTTCTACCCACTCTGTTTTTCATTCACCTGCAGCTGTGTCCGCACAGCCGCAGATGTTTTTACGGAATCTTTACGACGCAGCCGTTTTGCGGGCCTTGCCCCTGCACAACACAGCAGCCCATTTGCCTGCACCGCCCAAAGGCCGCACGGTGGTGTTGGGCGCAGGCAAAGCGGGTGGCGCCATGGCGCAAGCCGTGGAAGCTCTGTGGCCAGCGGATAAACCCTTGTCTGGCCTCGTGGTCACGCGCTATCACCACACGCCGCCACGCCCCGCAGGTTTGCCTGAGCGCATTGACGTGGTCGAGGCATCCCACCCCGTGCCCGATGCGGCGGGCCTTGCAGCTGCCGAGCGCATCTTGCAACTGACCCAAGGGCTGACCGAGGACGACTTGGTGTTGTTTTTGATTTCTGGTGGTGGTTCTGCTTTGCTCACGCTGCCAGCCGATGGCTTGACGCTGGAGGACAAGCAACGCATCAACCGCGATTTGCTCAACAGCGGTGCCGGCATTGGCGAGATGAACTGTTTGCGCAAACACCTCTCGCGCATCAAAGGTGGCCGCTTGGCCGCGGCGTGTGCGCCTGCACAAGTGGTCACGCTCACCATCAGCGATGTGCCGGGCGATGATCCTTCGGTCATTGCCAGCGGCCCCACCGTGCCTGACGTGACCACCTGTGCCGATGCATGGGCTATTCTGCAACGCTACAAAATACAAGTGCCAGCTGCCATTGAAGCTGCGCTGAAAGCAGGCGCACTCGAAACACCTAAGCCCAGTGCTGCGTGGGACAAACAGCCCGTGCGCCTGATTGCCACGCCTCAACAGTCACTCGAAGCTGCCGCCGAAGTGGCCCGCGCTGCAGGCCTGAACGCCTATGTGCTGAGCGACGAGTTGGAAGGCGAATCACGCGAAGTGGGCAAGGTCCACGCTGCGTTGGCCCGTGCGGCAGCACACGGCAAAGGGCCGTTTCAAAAACCGTGCGTCATCCTCAGCGGTGGCGAAACCACCGTCACCATTCGCCCTCAAGCGGCAGGTACACCCAAAGGACGTGGTGGTCGCGCCGGTGAGTTTTGTTTGGGCTTGGCCATTGCCTTGCAAGCGCAAGACGGCGTGTGGGCCATTGCGGCTGACACCGATGGCATTGATGGCATCGAAGACAACGCGGGTGCGCTGGTCACCCCCGACACCTTGGCCCGCGCCGTGGCTCAAGGCGTGAAAGCCACCGACTGCTTAGACCGCAACGATGCCTACAGTTTTTTTCAAGCCGTGGAGAACTTGGTCGTCACCGGCCCCACACACACCAACGTGAACGACTTTCGGGCTATCTTGGTGTTGTAACCTACGGGGATGAGTAAGCCCCGTCTTTTACTTTCCCACATCACCAAGCGTTACCCCGCTGTGGTGGCTAATGATGCCGTGACCCTGACGGTGCAGCCTGGCGAAATTCACGCCGTGTTGGGCGAGAACGGTGCAGGCAAATCCACGTTGATGAAAATCATCTACGGCGCCGTCAAGCCCGATGCGGGCGAGATGCGTTTCAACGGCGAAGTGGTGAACATCCGCAACCCACAAGAGGCGCGCCGTCTGGGCATCAGCATGGTGTTTCAGCACTTCAGCTTGTTTGACACGCTCAGCGTGGCCGAGAACGTGTGGTTGGGCCTCGACAAATCTTTGAGCTTGGCCGAGGTGACGCAACGCATCACCGACACCGCCGCGCAATACGGCCTCGACATGGACCCCGCACGCCCCGTGCACACGCTGGGTGTGGGCGAGATGCAGCGCGTGGAAATCATCCGCGCCTTGCTGACCAACCCGCAGCTGCTCATCTTGGACGAACCCACCTCGGTGCTCACGCCGCAAGCAGTCGACAAACTGTTTGTGGTGTTGCGTCAGCTTGCCAGCGAGGGCCGCAGCATTTTGTACATCAGCCACAAGCTGCACGAAATTCGTGCGTTGTGCACCGCTTGCACCGTGATGCGCGCTGGCCGTGTCACAGGCGTGTGCGACCCGCGCCAAGAAACCAATGCCTCGCTAAGCCAACTCATGATTGGCAGCTTGCCGCCTGAGTTGCATGTGCGCGAGCACCAGCCAGGTGCTGCCGTGCTGAGCGTGCATGACCTGCGGCTGCAAGCTGACGATCCATTTGGTGTGGATCTGAATGGGGTGAACTTGCAAGTGCGCGCTGGCGAGGTGGTGGGCATTGCCGGTGTGTCGGGCAACGGCCAGCGCGAGCTGTTGTTTGCTTTGTCCGGCGAAGACATGCGTGCAGCCGCTGACAGCATTCAGCTCAGTGGCCAAGCCATGGGGCGGCTCAACCCGGACCAACGCCGAGACCTAGGCCTGCACTTTGTGCCAGAAGAACGCTTAGGCCGTGGCGCCGTGCCTAGCCTGAGCCTCGCGCAAAACCTGTTGCTGACGCGCCATGATGCGGTGGCCTCTAGCGGTGCAGCCGGTGCATTGGGTTGGCTTGATTTGAAAACCCTGCACACCCAAGCGGCCCACATCATTGCCAAATACCAAGTGAAAGCAGGCGGTCCCGATGCGGCGGCGCGTTCGCTGTCGGGTGGCAATTTGCAAAAGTTTTTGGTGGGCCGCGAGATAGAAGCTGCGCCCAAGTTGCTCATCGTGTCGCAACCCACATGGGGGGTGGACGTGGGCGCTGCTGCGCAAATCCGCGCCGCACTGTTGGCTCTGCGCGATGCAGGCTGTGCGGTGTTGGTGGTGAGTGAGGAGTTGGACGAATTGTTAGAACTGTCAGACCGTTTGCATGTGATGGCCGAAGGGCGCTTGTCGCCCGCGCTCACACGCGAGGAGGCCAATGTGTCGCGCATCGGCGCGTGGATGAGTGGCTTGTGGAGTTCTTCTGAGCAAGCGCCGCTGGAGGTGAACCATGCTGCGTCTTGAGCCGCGTGCCCAGCCCTCGACGCTGTGGCGCTATGCCTCGCCCTTGTTGGCGCTGGCCATCACCGTGGTGTTGGGTGTGCTGTTGTTTGTTGCGCTGGGCAAAGACCCGGTGCGTGGTTTGCAAGTGTTCTTTTGGGAACCCATCAAGAGCGTGTACGCCTTGTCTGAGTTGATGGTCAAGGCCACACCGCTGCTGCTGATTGCTTTGGGGCTGGCCGTGTGCTTTCGCTCCAATGTGTGGAACATCGGCGCAGAAGGCCAGTTTGTGATGGGGGCGGTGTTTGCCTCTGGCGTGGCGCTGACGGCGGATGTCAACACAGGTGTTGGCTTTTGGGTGCTCATCTTGCTCGCGGGTATTGCAGGTGGCATGGTGTGGGCGGGCATCACCGCGTTCTTGCGCGACCGTTTTCATGCGAGTGAAATTTTGGTCAGTCTCATGCTGGTGTATGTGGCCATCATGACGCTGAACTTCTTGGTCTATGGCCCTTGGAAAGACCCCCTGGGTTACAACTTTCCGCAAACCAAAACCTTTGATGCCATCACACACATCCCCAAGCTCATCACAGGCACACGCGTGAACATTGGCGTGTTGCTGGCTCTGGCCGGTGTGGGGGCGTTGTGGGTGTTTTTGTTTCGCACGCACGCAGGCTTTGCGCAGCTGGTGGGCGGCTTGGCACCTGATGCGGCGCGTTATGCCGGCTTCTCGTCGCGCAAGGCATTGTGGCTGGCGCTGCTCACCTCGGGGGCTGCTGCGGGTTTAGCTGGGGCTTTAGAAGTGGCGGGTCCGCTACGTCAGCTCACGCCGTTTGTGCCTGTGGGCTATGGCTTTGCGGCCATCATCGTGGCCTTTGTGGGGCGTTTGCATCCGGTGGGCATGGTGCTGTCGGCGATATTGATGAGCATGTTCTATATCGGTGGTGAGTTGGCGCAATCGCGCTTGGGTTTGCCCCGCTCACTCACAGGCGTGTTTCAAGGTTTGTTGTTGTTCACGCTGTTGGCGTGTGACACCTTGGTGCAATACCGCGTGCGTTGGGTTGCCCGCGCAGTCCTTCCAAATTCTGTGGCGGCACTGTGATGGAGATTCATATGGAGACTTATGCACTCTTGTGGGCCGCCACCATGAATGCGGGCACTGTTTTGGCACTGGCATCGCTCGGGTTGTTGATCAACGAAAAAGCAGGCATCGTCAACTTAGGCGCCGAGGGCATGATGCTTTGCGCGGCGATTGCAGGTTTCGCCACCGTGGCCACCACGGGCAGTGACACGCTGGGTTTTTTGGCGGGCATGGGCGCAGGTGCGGTGATGGCTGCGTTGTTTGGTGTGTTGGTGATTTGGATGAACACCAACCAATACGCCACGGGCTTGGCGCTCAGTTTGTTTGGCGGTGGCTTCTCGGCTTTTGTGGGGACTAGCTATGTGCAGGCCAAACTGCCAGAGCGCATGCAGTTTGATGTGCCATTTCTGGCCGATCTCCCATGGGTGGGCACAGCCTTGTTCAAGCACCATCCCTTGGTTTATGGTGCCATTGCGCTGACCTTGGGACTGATTTATTTCTTGTACCGCACCCGAGCAGGTTTGGTCTTGCGTGCGGTGGGTGAGTCGCCCGAATCGGCCCATGCGCTGGGCTATCCCGTGCGCCGCATCCGTTTGCTGGCGGTGGTGGTCGGCGGTGCGCTGTGTGGTTTGGCGGGTGCCTACATCTCCATCATCTACACACCGCTGTGGGTGGAGGGCATGATTGCAGGCAAAGGTTGGATCGCTTTGGCGCTCACCACTTTCGCCACGTGGCGCCCAGCACGCGTGTTGTTGGGTGCTTATCTGTTCGGTGGTGTGACGATGTTGCAATTTCATTTGCAGGCTTCAGGCGTGGATGTGCCCAGCCAGTTTTTGAGTATGTTGCCGTATGTGTCCACCATCGTGGTGTTGGCGCTGATTTCTAAAAATCCGCGTTGGCTTAGGATCAACATGCCTGCTTCGATTGGCAAACCGTTTTATCCAGGTTGATGATTTGTTCGCTTTTTTCTTGTTTTTTATGAGGGGTTTTTCATGACTAATTTAATGAAACGTCGTTGGTTGCAAGTCGCTGCTTTGACCGCAGTCTCTGCTGCTGTCTTGGTGGGCTGTGGCAAAAAAGAAGAAGCCAAGCCTGCTGAAGCGCCTGCTGCTGCCAAGGCCGAGCCTTTGAAAATCGCATTCGCCTACGTCGGCCCTGTGGGTGACGGTGGCTGGACCTTTGCGCACGACAACGCACGCAAAGCCCTTGAGAAAGAATTTGGCGACAAGATTCAAACCTCGTTCGTCGAGAACGTGCCCGAGTCAGCCGACGCAGAGCGTGTGATCCGCGACATGGTGGGTCAAGGCAACAAACTGGTGTTTGGCACCACCTTTGGCTACATGGAGCCCATGCTCAAAGTGGCGGCAGACACACCCGATGTGAAGTTCGAACACGCCACAGGCTACAAACAAGCCGCCAACATGCGCACCTACGACAGCCGCACCTACGAAGGCGCCTACATGGCTGGCGTGATTGCAGGCAAGATGACCAAGAGCAACACCTTGGGCGTGGTGGCTTCTATCCCAATTCCTGAAGTCATTCGCAACATCAACAGCTTCACCTTGGGCGCGCAGTCGAGCAACCCCAAAGTCAAGACCAAAGTGGTGTGGGTCAACGAGTGGTTCAATCCACCGAAAGAAACCGAAGCGGCCACCTCGCTGATCAACGGCGGTGCTGACATCTTGTTCCAAAACACAGACTCTCCTGCTGTGTTGAAAACCGCCCAAGACAAAGGCAAGCGCGCTTTCGGTTGGGACTCTGACATGACCGCCTACGGTCCTAAAGCGCATTTGGCCTCTGCTGTGATTAACTGGACGCCTTACTACATCAGCGCCACCCGCGCTGCCTTGGAAGGCAATTGGACTGGCGGTGCGCACACATGGTCTGGCGTGAAAGACGGCGCGATTGACATCGTGTCGATTGCCGAAGACGTGCCTGCAGAGACCAAAGCCAAAGTGGAAGAAGTCAAGAAAGGTTTGAAAGACGGCAGCTTTGCCATCTGGAAAGGACCCTTGGTCGACAACACGGGTAAAGAAGTGTTGAAGAAAGACGAAGTCGCTGACGACAAGCTCTTGAGCGGCATCAACTTCTACGTCAAGGGCGTGGAAGGCAAAGTGCCAGGCGCGAAGTAAAAGCCATGTTCAAGGTTCACGCCGTTGCTCCCCACCATTTGCCTCAGCTCTTGCGCGAGATGCCCAAGGCTGAGTTGCACATTCACATCGAGGGCTCGCTAGAGCCTGAACTCATCTTTGCGCTGGCCGAGCGCAATGGCGTGAAGCTGCCCTATGCCAATGTCGAGGCGTTGCGTGCCGCCTATGCTTTCACCAACCTGCAAAGCTTCCTCGACATCTACTACGCAGGCGCCAGTGTGTTGCTGCATGAGCAAGATTTTTATGACATGGCTTGGGCTTATTTGCAACGCGCCAAAGCCGACAACGTGGTGCACGCAGAAATCTTTTTTGACCCACAAACCCACACCGAGCGCGGTGTACCCATGGCCACTGTCATCAAGGGCTTGCACCGCGCGTGTGTGGATGCGCAAACGCAACTGGGTGTGAGTGCGCAACTCATTCTGTGCTTTTTGCGTCACCTCAGCGAAGAAGCTGCGTTGCAAACCTTCAACGACGCTTTGCCGTTCAAAGACAAATTCATTGGCGTTGGGCTGGACTCTAGCGAAGTGGGCCACCCACCTGAGAAGTTCAAAAACGTGTTTGCCTTGGCGCATGCACATGGCTTGCACCTCGTCGCCCATGCGGGTGAGGAAGGACCACCTGCCTATATGTGGAGCGCCTTGGATGTGTTGCACGTCGAGCGCATCGACCACGGCGTGCAAGCCGTGCACGATGCGGCGCTGATGACCCGCTTGGCCAAAGACCGCACACCGCTGACGGTGTGCCCCCTGTCCAACCAAAAGCTGTGCGTGTTTCCTGATTTGAAAAATCACAACATTGGCCAACTGCTAGATGCAGGCCTGTGCGTGACCATCAACTCGGACGACCCTGCTTACTTTGGTGGATACATGAACGAGAATTTCTTGCAAACCTTTGAAGCCACCGGTCTGACTGCGCAGCAAGCCTATGTGCTGGCTCAAAACAGTTTTGAAGCCAGCTTCGCCAGTGAGGTGCAAAAGAACCACTGGCTACATGCACTCAAACAGACTTTTCAAAAATATTGCGAGCAAGATTAAGGCTTGAGTAACGCCAACAAGTCTTTCAAGTTGGCGGCCTTGCTCAAATTCCAGCAGGCTTGAATGATCTGCTTGCTGCGCTCGGCGCCCAAGATGGGGTCAGCCAAGTCGTGGAACTTGCGCTCCAGCATGGCGTCGGTCATAGGGCGTTGCAATGAACCAATGGCGTGTTCCACATGCACGTCCACGCTGCTGCCATCTTTCAGGTGCGCGGTCACGTAGACACTTTCTTCGCGCACCGAGGGGTCCACGACAGCGTTGACTTTGTCGCGCAAGCTCACCACGTCTTCGCGGCGCACGATGTGGTCTGAGAATTCTTCTTCGCCTGCGCGACCAAAAATCAAACCCACCGCACAGCCGTGGTACACGCTGAACTTGCCTTGCAAACCGTCTTGCGGCGTCTTCTTGCCCGTTAACTCCAACACCAATGGGTGCACGCGCAAGTCAATGCGGGTCACGTCTTCAGGTTGGACACCTTGCTCGCGCAACTGGGCGCACGCGTCGATGCTGGGGTGAATCACGATGCCGCAAGCGAAAGGCTTGTAGGCGTTGAAACTGATCTCGAAGCGTTGACCCAATTCGTCTTGCGCTTCGCGCCAGTCGTACTTGGTGGACACCACTTGTGCCCAACCGCGTGGTGCTTCGAGTGAGCGTGCGCTTGAGGTGAAGCCGTGTTGTGCCATCAGGGCGGCCATCAAGCCAGCACGTGCGGCGCCACCGGGATGAAACGGTTTGGTCATGGTGCCAAATTGTTCGCGCAAGCCAATGGGTTGTGATGCGGCAATGCCCAAGGCCATGGTGGTTTGTTGTTCGTTCAAACCCAGCAAGCGTGCGCAAGCAGCGGCTGCGCCCAGCGTTCCGGTGGAGCCAGTGATGTGCCAGCCGCGGTCGTAGTGCTCGGGGTACACCAAGTTGCCCATGCGGCAAGCCACGTCAATGCCCAACACGATGGCGTCAATCACTTGGCGGCCTGAGCTGTGTTGGTGTTCGGCCAGCGCCATCACCGCAGAGGCCACAGGGCCTGCGGGATGGATGATGGTTTTGAGGTGGGTGTCGTCAAAGTCAAAGGTGTGCGACGAGATGCCGTTGATCAAGGCTGCGTTGGCCATGTCCACGCGTTCAGCACGGCCAGCCAAGGTGGCTTGTGGTGCTGGGGCGAGCATTTGCACAGCCGCCAAAGCGGCATCGACGGCTTCGTGCTTGGCCGCACCAATCGCGCAACCCAGCCAGTTCAAAAAGGTGCGGTGGGCTTCGTGCTCGACCGCATCACTCCAACCTTGGGTGGGATGTTGCGACACAAAGTGGGCAAGCTGTGCGGTGATGGCGGGGGCGTGGTGGTCTGCCGCGACGGCGGTGTTGACTGTCATGTGGGTTCCGTTTCAGTTTTAAAAATCAGTTGTCTAAGTTGATATTGCGCTCGCGTGCCAGCGTGTTCCAGCGCGCCAAATCTTTTTTCATGTACTCGCCGAATTGTGCCGGTGTCATGGGCGTCAGTTCGACCGCTTCAGCGCTCAGCTTCTCGCGCAAGTCGGGCATGGCCAGTACTTGGGCCATGGCGTTGTTGAGCTGTGTCACCACTGCGGTTGGCATGCCTGCGGGGCCGACCACGCCGTACCACTGCTGCGCGTCAAAACCTTTGAGCCCAGCTTCATCCATGGTGGGCACATCTTTGAGGGCTGGGTGGCGTTGGCTGCCCGTCACAGCCAGGGCGCGTAAGCGGCCATTGCGAATGTGCGGCAGTGCTGCGGCCAAGCCAGGGAACATGGCTTGGGTTTGTCCCGCAATCACATCGGTGGTGGCGGGCGCAATGCCTCGGTAGGGAATGTGCACCATGAAGGTGTTGGTTTGGGCTTTGAACAACTCAGCAGTCAGGTGCGTGAGCGAGCCCGCACCCGCTGAGCCATAAGACACTTTGCCCATGTTCTTGCGCAAGTAGTCGAGGAATGACTTCACATCGGTCACAGGCAATGCGGCGTTGACCACCAGCACATTGGGCGTGCTGCCAATCATGCCGATGGGCGTGAAGTCTTTGATGGGGTCGTACGACAGTTTGCGCGTGGCAGGCGCCGTGGCATGTGTGGCTACATAGCCTTGCATGAGGGTGTAACCATCAGGCGCAGCACGTGCCGTGACTTGTGCCGCAATCACGCCGCCGCCACCGCTTTGGTTGTCCACCACCACGGTTTGATTCAACACGCGGCCCAAGCGTTCGCAAAAGGTGCGGCCAATCATGTCCGAACCGCCACCTGCCGCGACGGGCACGATGTAGCGAATGGCTTTGTTTGGGTAGGGCGCTTGGGCTTGAACGGCTGCGGGTAAGCCTAAAAGCCAAGGCGTTGCCTGTAAGAGGGTACGGCGCTTCATCGTGTCTCCTTGATGGATCAAAAATCATCGTATGCGATAGTTCAGGGCGTTGGTCAGGCCCACAGTCCGCGAGGTGACACGTGTCTAAAATACAAACCCTAATCAAAGGTTGAACGATGAGTATCAAGAGCGATAAATGGATCCGCCGCATGGCTGAACAGCACGGCATGATCGAACCCTTCGAACCAGGCCAAATTCGTCAAAACGCTGCGGGCGAAAAAATCGTCAGCTACGGCACCAGCAGCTACGGCTACGACATCCGTTGCGCGCCCGAGTTCAAAGTGTTCACCAACATCTACAGCACGGTGGTGGACCCGAAAAACTTTGATCCCAAAAGCTTTGTGGACATCGAGTCAGATGTGTGCATCATCCCGCCCAACAGTTTTGCGCTGGCCCGCACGGTCGAGTACTTCCGTATTCCCCGCAATGTGTTGACGGTGTGTTTGGGAAAAAGCACCTATGCTCGCTGCGGCATCATCGTCAACGTCACGCCGTTTGAACCCGAGTGGGAAGGCTATGTGACCTTAGAGTTTTCCAACACCACGCCACTGCCCGCCAAGATTTACGCAGGCGAGGGCTGCGCCCAAGTGTTGTTCTTTGAGAGCGACAAAGACGATGTGTGCGAAACCAGCTACAAAGACCGTGGCGGTAAGTACCAAGGCCAAGTGGGCGTCACTCTGCCCAAGACCTAATTGAAGACATTCAACGTCATCGGTTGCGGCCGCGTGGGTCAAACCCTCGCGGCCTTGTTACATCAGCACGCGCAAGTGCAGGTGCAAGACCTGTATTCGCGCAGCATCAGCAGTGCCGAACAAGCGGCTCAGTTTGTGGGTGCAGGCCTGCCCGTGGCGGAGTTGGCTCAGATGCGCGCTGCCGATGTGTGGTTGCTCAGCGTGCCTGATGCCCAAGTGGGTGCGGCTGCGCAGGCCTTGGCTGATGCGCAGGGCGCCAAACTCGCGGGCTCAACCGTGTTTCATAACAGTGGGTTCTTAAGCGCAGCCGTGTTGCAGCCCTTGCAGGTTTTGGGTTGTCATGTGGCCAGTGCACACCCCGTGCTCAACTTTGCGTCTCCTGAGACGGGCGTGCGCCAGTTTGCAGGTACGCCTTGTGGGTTAGAGGGTGATGCGCTTGCGCTGGCTTGGCTACGCACCGCTTTGACGGCCATCGGCGGGCGTTGCTTCGAGATAGCCACTGCCGACAAGCCGCTGTACCACGCCGCCGCCGTGTTCAGCAGCAATTTCACCGTGGTGTTGCAAGGCATCGCGCAAGACGCGTGGCGCAGCGCAGGCGTACCGCCCGAGCTGATGCGCCCGCTGACCGAGGGGCTGCTCAAAAGCACGGTGGACAACGTGCTGGCCATGGGCCCCGCGCAAGCGCTCACAGGCCCCGCCGCCCGTGGCGACATAGCGGTCGTGCAGGCGCAGGGTGAGGTGGTGAAGCGCTGGAACGCACCTGCGGGCGAGGTGTACACGACCTTGAGCGAGCTGGCTGCCCAACTCAAAAAACACGGCAAAACACGCCTTTAAGCGCCTGTCGCCCACAATGCGACAATATGGCCCAGACATGACGACCTCTTTTTCCAATTTGCAGCTGGCCCCCGCGCTGGCACGTGCCGTAGCCGAAATGGGCTACGAATCCATGACCCCCATCCAAGCCCAGGCCATTCCCGTGGTTCTGACTGGCCAAGACGTGATGGGCGCCGCGCAAACCGGCACCGGCAAAACAGCCGCGTTCT